>CECA01040262.1_pt1 | contig 245266 bp, 244 predicted proteins | sample 557351 | NCBI WGS metagenome assembly CECA01 (sample SAMEA3182051, study PRJEB8094) | gut metagenome | biome: human; feature: gut; material: Stool; isolation source: human stools | place: Canada | collected 2012-03-07 | reverse complement strand
GATCCCCGCGCAAAGGCAGTGCTTGTTAAGCACCATCCCGCGCTGGTTGCCGACCCCACTTTCCCGATGACCTATGGCATGTCCTTTAAGTCTCTCGCAGCCTTCCCCCAGGTAGGCATGGGACAGGAAATGCTCGACGCGATCGAGGCAGATCTCCAGGCCATCGGCGACTGATTAGTTTGTTATACAACTGTTCTGCAACATAAGTTTTTACTAGAAAATCTATAGGAGGAAACAAAAATGGCATTTTCCGTAAACGACAAAGTTAAGAAGCTCGTCAGCGACCCCCGCGCAAAGGCAGTGCTTGTTAAGCACCATCCCGCGCTGGTTGCCGACCCCACTTTCCCGATGACCTATGGCATGTCCTTTAAGTCTCTCGCAGCCTTCCCCCAGGTAGGCATGGGACAGGAAATGCTCGATGCGATCGAGGCAGATCTCCAGGCTATCGGTGACTGACACAAGCAAGCGGTGCGTGCCGTAACACGAATTAAAGCGGGTTCGGCACGCCCGTTTTCTATCAGAATTGAGAAAACTTTTACTAAGGAGACCGACATGGCAACTTTTAATATACCCTTTAACGAAGAGTTCAGAGGCTGGGTCATCGAGGTCATCAAAAATGTGAGACGTCAGCAGTATACTCCTGAACTTCTTTGTGAACACCAGAAGGTACTCGAATGTATGTACTTCTACTGGTGGAGCATGGATATGAAAAAAGAGGAGTACGCAACAGAACTCTTCGCAGATGATTTTCAGTATTGGAATGGCAATCCCGGAACTACGGACAAGAGGGAACAGGCTCTTGTTTCAAAGTGGTGTAATCGTGTCATGCAGACAATGCACATGGGGCATCAGCCCATGATATGGTTTATTGACAGTGATCATGCACGCGGAGTTTTTCAATATGAAGACCATATGTGCTACTTTGATGATGCCGAGACATGCGAGGGCTGGGCAGTCTATTGTGAGGACTTTGTTAAGGAAAACGGTGTATGGCGTATTAGCCGTCACCGTATGGCTTATCGCCAGATGGACGGTTTTTATCGCGATCCTATCCCACCTGAGTCATGGGTGCCCGAGGATTGGGAAGAACCTACATATTAAATAGGAGATTAGAGAATTATGAAGAAAAGTAAACATCCGGCATGGCGGATGCTTTTAGCTGCATGTCTGCTTATTGCCGGCGGCCAAGGCATTTTATCCAATACGCAGGGTATCTTTATAGCTTCTGTTTGCGCTGAGCAGGGCTTTGGTACCGGTGCATTCAGCGGATATGTTTCGGTCAGCTCCGCGGCTATGATGGTGGCTATGGTTTTTGCGGGCAAAATAGTTAAAAAGCTCCCCTTCCGACCGCTCCTTATTGGGTGCTCAGTAGTGGCCTGCGCACTGTTTATGAGCTATGCTCTGTACTCGGCACTCTGGTGCTGGTATGTTGTCGGCATCATTTATGCTTTTGCAATGGCAATTCCGTTTTATATGGCAGGTCCGATGCTCATAACTAATTGGTTTGTAAAGAAGCAGGGACTGGCAATGGGCATAATGATGTCAATGACGGGTATCTTTGGCGCTATATTCAGCATTGTCGGCGGCATTGTGATTAAATCGGCGGGATATCATGTCGCGTATGTAGTACTTGGAGCATCTGCACTGGTTCTTGAACTTATTGGCTCGTTTATCGCTGTAGCTCATCCTTCGATGAAGGGCCTGAAGGCATATGGTGCAGAGGAAACAGAAGACGAAGTTGTATCAGAAACTACAGATCCAGCAGCTGAATCTGGCGTTCCTGCGGGTACAGCACTCAAGTCCCCCGCATTCATTTTGTGTTACATATCCATGTTCTTCCTCATTTTCCTGGCATGCTTTGCACAGATGCTGCCCACATTTGGAGTCAGCCTCGGTTATGACATCACTTTCAGCTCCTCCTTGGCCAGCTTCTACATGATAGGTACTCTGATCGGCTCGTTTGCGTTTGGCGCATTCAACGATAAGATCGGCGCAGAGAAAACCACCATTCTCGCTCTGATTCTGCTTGCATTCTCTGCTGTTGGCGCAGTTTTGACAGGTAAAATTTTGATCGGACTGATTGCCTGCATTATCGTAATGGGATTTGCTGGATCTTCCGGCGGTACGCAGCCCGCAGTCTTACCCAGCAAACTGTTTGGTAAGAAGGATTATGCGTCCATTTATGGCGTTGTACAGACTTCCGCTGCACTGTCGGCAATGGTAGCAATGCCGATTTACGGGCTGATTTATGATATAACAAAGAGCTTGTCCCTCGGCTTGTTCGGAGCAGCCGCATTCTGTATCGTTGGCGTGTTCTGCATAATAGGCGCATTCAAAAATGCCTCTAAACTCCCGTGGGAACCCGCCTCTGGAAAAATATCTAAGTAATTATAAATCGTTTATATTACGAGCGGATGCGTGATATCAAATGTATTTGAATCTTGTATCTACAGTCGTATGCTTTCTCCCACACTCTCGCATAAAAATGTGAGAAAAAAACCGCATCGGCCGCCCTGAGAGGGGCGATTGATGTGGTTTTTTTCTTTTTTCAAAAGACACTTTATTTTTTGCGCCGCAGAGTGTAATATAGATGTGAACGAATTAGCGTAGGCTAACTTTTAGGAGACAGCATGACTGAAAAGACATTTAAAATAAGCGGGATACACTGCGCGGCCTGCTCCTCGATCCTTGAAAAATTCATGAGCCGGCAGGAGGGAGTGCAGAGCGTTTCCGTAAATCTAACGACGGAAAAATGGACGTCGTCTATGACGATAGGCTCGACGCCGACAAAATATGCGAGCTCGTCTCGAGCCTTAGTTTCAGTGCTCAGGAGTATATCTCTGCCGATGCGCTCGCGGCGTAGCGTCGCAAAAGGGAGGTCGCGCAGAAGCTCGCGGAGCTCAACTGCGTTAAAAAGCGCGTCATACTGTGCATTGTTTTTTGCCCTGCCGCTTTTGTATGTGTCCATGGGGCACATGGCAGGACTTCCGCTGCCGAGCTTTATGTCGCCGCATCACGCGCCGCTCACCTTTGCACTCGTGCAGCTGGCCTTGACCCTGCCTATCGTCATCGGCGGGCGCGGCTTTTACATAAACGGCTTCGGCAGCCTTGTGAAGGGTCTCCCCAACATGGACACACTCGTTGCCGTCGGTACGTTTTCGGCGCTCCTGTACGGCATCTACGCCGCGATCAAGATCGCGCTCGGCGACATGAGCTATGCGGAAAACCTGTTTTTCGAAAGCGCGGCGGTCGTAATAACGCTCGTCATGCTCGGAAAATACCTCGAGGCGCGCAGAAGCGGCACACCTCGGATGCAATACGCGCGCTCACGGAGCTCGCGCCCGAGACGGCGCTGGTCACGCGCCACGGTGAGACCGGCGAGGTCCCCGTATCGGAGCTGCGTGTGGGCGATGTTATAAGCGTGCGCCACGGCGAGCGCTTTCCCTGTGACGGCGTGGTCACGTCCAGAGCATCGAGCGCCGATCTTAGTATGCTCACGGGCGAGAGCCTGCCTGTTACGCTAGATATCGGCGGCACAGTCACGGGCGGCAGCATTAACGGCGAGGGGCTGATCGTATTCACGGCCACGCGCGTCGGAGGCGATACCGCGCTTGCGCAGATAATCCGCATGGTCGAGGATGCGCAGGGCAAAAAAGCCCCCATCGCAAGTTGAACTGCCCAATTTATACGGACAGCACAAAAAAGTCCCTATGTAGGAAAAATTTAAATTTAAGCGGAGCGGCGCAGCGTTAGCGGTGCCACTCCAGTTCTATTCTGAGTGTGCTTTGCGCTGAGCGCCGCTGCGCTGGGCAGCTTATCCAGGCTGAGATGAAAATCTGCCATCAGCTTCCGTGCTGCATCGTAGGGCGAAAGCTGAAACAGTCTGCTTACAAAGTCGATCACATCTCCATGTTCCCTGCAACCAAAGCAATGGTAGTGATTGCCGGCCACATACAGGCTGGGGTGCCGGTCGTTGTGAAAGGGGCAGAGGGCTTTGCCGTAATGGTTGACCTCCACACCGTACCGCTCCGCCGCCTCCCGGCAGCTTACGCCGTATTTTACAATTTCAAAAAGATTCATTGTACCTCCATTTCTGCGCAAAAAATGGCGGCCTGCCCATTAAGGGGCAAGCCGCCGTTTGCATCTTATCTTATGCTGATTTCGTTTCTTTCTCCGGCGCTGCAGGCTCGTTCTTTGCCTCTCGCAAGGCTTTCTTTCGTGCGCCCTGCCGCTTGATCTGTGCCTGATAACGGCAATCGTCACTGCAATATTTCACATCTGACCTTGTTGTGGTGAACGCCTTGCCGCAGTTCTCACAGGTACACTCCCGGCTGCGGCTCTCCGCCGCCTCCTGACGGTAGAATTTGGAGCGGCAGTTAGGCCCGACAAACAGCGAATTTATCGCCATGATAGCCGACTGCCTTTCCCTGCGTCAAAAACAGGGCGCAATGCGGTGAAAACCCCGGCAGCGCAAGGACTTGTGAGATGGAAAAAAGCGGCACGGCTTCGATAAACTTTCGGAAATCCCGGAGCTGAAGCCGCCACAGACCTATAAACCGTTTTAGCGCATAACGATAAACTCTCTTGATTTATTGGGTGGAAATCACACCGATAAACAGGAGAGTTTTTATTTATGACAGAGTATGATTTTGACAGAATGATCGACGAGTATTTAGTTTATTGTCATAGCAGACAGCTAAGTAAAAAGACAATGGCAAGCTATGAGCAATCGCTGCGGCTTTTCCGGCGCTGGTGCGGCGACGAGTTGAAGATATCAACAGTCGGACGAGTCAGCGAGAGCAGCATTCGTCACTACATAATCAGCATACAGGAAAGAGGGAAGTACTCTTTCTACAGCGGCACAGAGCAAAAGACATTGTATAAGCCCGAGCGCCGCCGCGATTACAGAAAGCCTGTAATCCCAACGACGATAAACAACTATCTGCGAAATCTCAGGGCTTTCTTTGGCTGGCTTGCAGAAGAAAATTACATAAGTCGAAACCCAATGAAGAAAGTGAAATTTCTTAAAGCTCCGAGAAAAGCTAAGGACTACCTGACAGACGATGAGTTCAAAAAACTTGTAAATTCAATGGATAAATCATATTTTTCAGAGCACCGTGATTATACAATGATAATGCTGATGATTGATACGGGGATGAGACTGGGGGAGTGCTCAATGCTGAAGGTGAGCGATATTAATATAGCACGGCGGCAGATATCCATAAGAGCAGATATTGCAAAAGGAGAGCGCGAACGTTCCGCTTTCTTCTCTCAAAAGACCGAGCGCATACTGCGAAACTGGCTGCAATACAAAGACAGATACCTTGAAACGGAGTATCTGTTCCCAACGAAGAAAAGCAAAATGCCCGTGAATGTCAGCGGTTTTGAAACCAATTTCAAAGGCTATGTACGACGGGCGAGAATTGAGAAAGATGTCACGCCTCACTGCCTGCGCAATAACTTCGCAAAACGCTGACTTATGAACGGAATGGACATTTATACACTCAGCCGCTTGCTGGGTCATTCAAGCGTCAAGGTAACGGAACAGGCATATCTTGATCTTAAGCTGACGAGAGCCGAACCCATATTGCCTGTCAGCGCGCCCTTCCGGCTATTTTCGCCTTTTTTGCCTTGATGGGCGCCAGCCCACCTGCACCAAAGAAAGCCGAAAATATCTCGAAAAGCACAGCCGACAGATGCTTTGCAGTTTTGCCGGAGCGGATTTTTGCTCAGGCAAGACAAAGCACGAAGAGAATACTGTCGTATTGTCAAGTGCTTTAACGCAGCATGGGCTAAAATCTGCCCGTCAAAACCGATATGCGTTCGACTCTCGTCAGCTTAAGGATAACGATATTGGGCAGCGTTACCAACGCTTTAGTCCGGTGTCATCAATGTGACGCGCTGACACCGATAAACCTTTCAATAACCCCAGTTTTGCATGAAAAGAATAATCTCAGGCAAAAAGCACTGGAATTTATGCAGAAAAAGCGCGGCATAAGCCCATGTTTTGACGGCGCAGAGTATTGAAAAAGCCCAAGATTTAAAGGGATGATAAATTGCAAAATTAATATGTTGACGAACATTCGAAAAAGCTTAAAAACAGAATCGGCGAGATGTTCACCGCCATAACCCAAAACTTTATAGACATGATTGCCGGTTGCATACACTTCTCTGCGTGAAAATAATAACCATACAAGTTTTTGCACCGTCAGCTGGGGGAGCTTCGCTCCCCTTCTTTGCTGACGCTTATTAATAACTGCGAGCCTCGTCGGTTTTCCAGCAGAGGTATAGTATGACGCCTTGTCCTGAGTGCTTCACGACGCAGGCATGCCAAAAGCTCATTGCTGTTGCAGCATGTATAGCGCTCTTCAAATTGCCCGTAATTCGGACGCCCTCCCGGTACGGTTTTGGACATGATAGCGGCTCTGCGTTCTGGACTTGTGCCATACTCCTGTAGAAAGTATTTAATGTCGGTGCGAAGAAAAAGCCGCACACGGTATTTTCCTTGCACATACGCGACTATGCAAGCGGAGGTATACTGTATTTTGGATATAATATCTCTTTTGCGGTTGTTATCGGTTTTGGCCATGACAGACAGATTGTATTCGGTGTTAATGTGTTGGTTATCGTTAAGATGGTCAACGACTAATTCGTTTTCGCTCAGGTAATGCCTATCGAAAGGAAAACTAAACAATGGCGATTTCTTCTGATGCGCCGGTAATGACTATGCCGGTTGCACCAACCTCAGCAAACGGCGGCTTCGGCGGTTTTGGCGGCGACGGATGGTGGATAATCCTCTTTTTCATCGTGCTTTTCGGCTGGGGCGGCAACGGCTGGGGCGGTAACAATGGCGGAGTGATGGACGGATACGTTCTGACTTCCGACTTTGCAAACATCGAGCGAAAGCTTGACAGCGTCAACAACGGCCTGTGTGACGGCTTCTATGCCATGAACACGGGAATGCTTAACGGCTTCGCCGGTGTCACTCAGGCGGTTACAAACGGCTTCTACTCTTCCGAGCTGTCGCGCTGCAATCAGCAGGCCGCACTTATGCAGCAGCTGAACGCAATGCAGATGCAGGCTCAGGAATGCTGCTGTGAGAACCGCGCGGCTATTGCTCAGGTGCGTTATGATATGGCGACACAGGCTTGCGATACTCGCAACACTGTGCAGAACGCAACACGCGACATTATCGACAAGCTTGTGCACAGCATAAAGAACATCGATAAGATCTGCATGAGCGACGGATACAGCCGTAGAAGCGAATGGGATGCAGAAGGCTTTATGCGAGGCAACAGCTACAAGCGCGACAGCATGGGGCGCTATAGCCGGGATGACGGATATAGCCGCAGGAATTACAGCCGCGCCGATGAGAGCGAGCACGCTATAGAACAGCTCGAAGAGATGCTAAAAACCGCAGGCGGCGAGAGCGAACACATGGCAATAAAGAAAGCGATAAGCATTCTCAAAAACGCATAAGAAAGTTGTCGTAAATTTTTGACGTAAAATTGCAAGTTAAAACGTGTATATCTACGTTAATTTTTGTGTGATTACGTTGGAAAATATACGGCACAAAATCTCCGCAAACCATTGATAAACAAAGAAAATCCCGAAGTTTCAACGACTTCGGGATTTTACAATGTCTGGCGGAGAGTGTGGGATTCGAACCCACGTGGGCGTTAGCCCAAACGGTTTTCAAGACCGCCTCGTTATGACCACTTCGATAACTCTCCGAATATTCAACTATTGAAAAGAGCACACAAATGTGTGCTCTTTTCGTGGCGCAGAAGGAGGGATTTGAACCCTCGCGCGCTTTTTACACGCCTACTCCCTTAGCAGGGGAGCCCCTTCGGCCTCTTGGGTACTTCTGCACATTGCCGCTGAAATATAATAGCATAGCCCACCGGCGATGTCAAGAAGTTTATTCGCGAGAAAATGTTCAGAAAATTGCTTTGCGCAGTGCGCCGATTTTTTCGACAATGACGGCAAACTGCGCCGGAGTCACGGCCTGCGCCGCATCACATTTTGACTGCGCCGGATCGTCATGAACTTCTATCATCAGCCCGTCCGCTCCGGCGGCCGCCGCGGCGAGCGCCATGGGTTCAACAAATTTTGCGTGCCCCGTTGCGTGGCTCGGATCGACGATGACCGGCAGCCGGCTCAGATCCTTTATCACAGCGACTGCCGACAGATCGAGCGTGTTTCGCGTTGCGGTTTCAAATGTGCGTATGCCGCGTTCACACAGCACAATCTGTTCGTTTCCACCGCTCATTATGTACTCTGCCGAGGTCAGAAGCTCCTTGACCGTGTTTGCCCAGCCGCGCTTTAAAAGCACCGGCTTATCGAGCTTCCCGAGCGCCTTTAAAAGCTCAAAATTCTGCATATTGCGCGCGCCGACCTGGATCATGTCAACATTCTCGAACAGCGGCAGCTGCTCCTTGTCGGTTATCTCGCTGACTATCGGCATGCCGCATTTTCGCCCGGCCTCGATAAGCGGCGGCAGACCGTCGGCACGCATGCCCTGGAAGCTGTACGGCGAAGTGCGCGGCTTGAATGCGCCGCCGCGCAGAAGCTGTGCTCCGGCGAGCTTTATCTCGCGCGCTATGCCGATTATCTGCTGAGTGCTCTCGACCGAGCAGGGGCCTGCTATCATAGTAAACGTGCCGCCGCCTATCTTAACGCCGCCTACGTTAACTACACTGCTGTCGTTCGGCGCCTTGTGTCCGGCAAGCTTATACGGCTGCGTGATGGCTCTGACGTATTCGACGATCTCCATATCCTCGATATATGCCGCATCGAGCCTGTCGGCCTCGCCGATAACGACGAGCACGGCCTGATTTTCTCCGCGCGTTGTCTGCACTTCAAGACCGTGGCAGCGTATCCAGCACCTAAGCTCCTCGGCTTGCTCGGGGGATGCGTCCGGCTTTAATACTATTATCATGGCGTAGACCTCCGAATATAATTTCGTTTTAAGCTGACGAGAGTTGAACCCATATCGCCTGTCGGCGTACCCTTCCGGCTATTTTCACCTTTTTTGTCTTGATGGGCGCCAGCCCACCTGCACCAAAGAAAGCCGAAAATATCTCGAAAAGCACATCCGACAGGTGCTCGCAGTTTTGCCGGAGCAGATTTTTGTTCAGGCAAGGCAAAGCTCGCAGAGAATACTGACGTATTGTCAAGAGCTTTAACGCGGCATGGGCGGAAATCTGCCCGTCAAAACCGATACGTGTTCGACTCTCGTCAGCTTAGACACAGTATACAGCATATCGGGAAGTTTTTCAATTTCTACTTGACAATGTGCGTCAATCTGCTATAATTCATACGAAAACTGAACACCTTATCAAGAGTGGTGGAGGGAACGGCCCTGTGAAGCCCGGCAACCTGCGAAGGCAAGGTGCCAAATCCGGCGGTGATTATCGAAAGATGAGGCTTATGACCAAATTTGTTGCTCCGTCGGTCGACGGAGTTTTTTAATTGCCTGATGCGTGTTCGGAAATATTATTTTCGGAGGAAAAAGAAATGAGCAAAAGACTGTTTACATCTGAATCTGTAACCGAGGGACATCCCGATAAGATCTGCGACCAGATATCGGACGCCATACTTGACGCTATCCTCGAGAAGGACCCCAACGGCCGCGTCGCATGCGAGACGACCGTTTCCACCGGCCTTGTCCACATCATGGGTGAGATAAGCACCGAGTGCTATATCGACATTGCGAAGATAGCACGCGGCGTTATCCGAGATATCGGCTATGACAGAGCCAAGTACGGCTTTGACTGCGAAACCTGCGGCATCATCACCAATATCGACGAGCAGTCGGCGGATATCGCCCTCGGTGTTGACAAGTCGCTTGAAGCCAAGGAAAGCGGAGATGCCGAGCTTGACAACGGCGCCGGCGATCAGGGCATGATGTTCGGCTACGCATGCCGCGAGACCGAGGAGCTTATGCCCCTGGCAATAAGCCTTTCTCACAAGATCGCAAAACGCCTCACAGCCGTCAGAAAATCCGGCCTTGTCGATTATCTGCGTCCCGACGGCAAAACTCAGGTCACTGTGGAGTACGACGACGCAGGCAAGCCCGTGCGCGTTGACACTGTTGTTCTTTCAACTCAGCATTCTCCCGACGTAAGCCTTGAGCAGATCAGAAACGATATGGTCGAGCTTGTCATAAAGCCCAGCGTTCCTGCCGAGCTGATAGATGAGGGCACTAAGTATTATGTAAACCCGACCGGCCGCTTTGTCATCGGCGGACCTCAGGGCGACTCCGGCCTTACCGGCAGAAAGATCATCGTCGATACCTACGGCGGCAGCGCACCTCACGGCGGCGGCGCATTCTCCGGCAAGGATCCCACCAAGGTCGACCGCAGCGCGGCATACGCATCACGCTATGTTGCAAAGAACATCGTCGCAGCCGGCCTTGCCGACAAGTGCCTTGTTCAGCTTGCGTACGCCATCGGCATAGCTCGCCCCGTGTCCGTCATGGTCGATACCTACGGAACCGGCAAGGTCTCCGATGAGAAGCTTGCCGAAGCCGTCAATAAGGTCTTTGACCTGCGTCCGACCGCAATTATCCGCGATCTTGAGCTTACTAAGCCCATTTACAGAAAGCTTGCAGCCTACGGTCACATGGGCCGCACCGATCTCGGCGTGCGCTGGGAGGATACCGACAGAGTCGACGCTCTGCTTGAGGCTGTGAAGTAATGCATGTCCCGACCTGCGAAAGCAGCCTTCTTGATATCGTAAGCTTTGACGATGCGCTTGCAGCGTCCGGCGGCAGGGGGGACTATGACGCCGAAAAGTGGCTGTATGTTCCCGATTACTATACCGATTACCGATATATCCTCGGAACTCGCGGAAACGATCCGCTCATCTGCATCGGCATAAATCCCTCGACAGCCGCGCCGGACGATCTTGACAATACGCTCAAAAGCGTGTCGCGCATTGCCGCCGGAAACGGTTACGACAGCTGGATAATGTTTAATGTCTATGCCCAGAGGGCGACAGATCCCGACGATATGGACCTGACGCTCAACGAAACGCTGCACCGCGAGAATATGCGCGCGTTTGAATACATATTAAAAAATGTAGGCGAGGGAGTGTCGCCGTCGGTATGGGCGGCATGGGGCACGATAATCGAAAAGCGCCCGTATCTGAAGGACTGCGTTCTCGACATGGTGTCTCTCGGCCGGAAATACGGCGCAAAGTGGTACAGCGCCGGTAAGCGCTCGGTCAAGGGGCATCCGCACCATCCGCTGTATCTGCGCAAGGATGCTTCCACCGAGGAATTTGACATAGTCGACTATCTCGAAAACTGCCTGTGAGGTGAGGGTATGAAACCGAAATTCAAGCTTGCCGTTGTGCAGATACGCACGGAAACGGATAAGGAAAAGACGTTTGCCAAAGCGGAAAAGATGATAAGCGAGGCCGCCGATAACGGCGCTGAGCTTGTAGTTCTGCCGGAAATGTGGAACTGCCCGTATTCGAAAAAGTATTTCCACGTCTTTGCCGACAGTGAAAACGGCGAGAGCAGGGAAGCCATGTCGCGCTGGGCGAGTGAAAACGGAGTTATCCTTGTCGGCGGCTCTGTGCCGGAAAAGTGCGGCGATAAGCTTTATAACACCTGCTTCGTGTTTGACGAAAACGGAGAGCAGATCGCGCGTCACAGAAAAATACATCTGTTTGACGTAGATATCGAGGGCGGGGTGCGGTTTAAAGAGTCCAACAGCTTTGCACCCGGCGAGGATATCACGGTGTTCGATACGAAATTCGGCAGAATGGGCGTTGAGATATGCTTTGATATCCGCTTTCCCGAGCTTGCGCGAGCCATGGCCAAAAGGGGAGCCGAGGTCATTTTGTGCCCTGCGCAGTTTAACATGACCACCGGCCCGAGACACTGGGAGCTGAGCGTTCGTGCCCGTGCGATGGATAACGAGGTGTTCTTCGTAGGAGCCTCTGCTGCGAGATACGAGGGCTTTGATTACGAATGCTGGGGGCACTCAACGGTGGCCGATCCGTTCGGCATGGTCAAAGCCTCATGCGATGAAAAAGAGCAGATACTTTACTGCGATATCGACCTTAACGAGGTCGATTCCGTCCGCCGCCAGCTTCCTACGTTCCTTCATCTGCGCGAAGATATATACAATGTGGCTAAATGATCATAAAATCCGGGGCGAAATGCCTCGGATTTTGTTATATTGACCGAAATGCAAAAAAGGTGTTGCAAAATTGTGAATGAGCAAGTATAATCGCATAGAAAAGATTTTTAAGACGGTTCAGAGAAGCCGGCAAAATCGCAGATATAGTGTGTCTCTCCGCACGGAGGGTCATGTTCTTGTGCGTCTTGTCGGTTTGTCGGCAGGGCGATTTTCTTTTGTTCGGGGTGATATTGTGAAGCTCAAGGCAAGACTTATGGATGAAGCGGCAATGAGCCGCGCACTTATGAGAATATCCCACGAGATAACCGAAAAGAACAAGGGCGTCGAAGACGTCGTTCTGATCGGTATCCGCAGAAGGGGTGTGCCAATATCCGAGCGCATACGCGATAACATAAAGAAGATCGAGGATGCGACCGTACCCTGCGGCAGCGTGGATATAAGGTTTTATCGCGACGATCTCACGCACGAGAGCGATCAGCCGGTCATAACAAAGGCCGATATCGGCGCAGATGTAAACGATAAAAACGTCGTTCTGGTCGATGACGTGCTGTACACGGGCCGCACGGCGCGCGCTGCCATCGAGGCCGTGTTCACCGCAGGCCGTCCGCGCAGCATCCAGTTTGCCGTCCTTGTCGATCGCGGCCACCGTGAGCTTCCCATAAGAGCCGATTACGTCGGCAAAAACGTTCCGACCTCACGCGCAGAGCTAATTGAGGTTCGCCTGCCTGAGTTTGACGGCGAAACGGGCGTTTATCTTATGGAGATCGAATAATAAGTCAGCAAATACCCTTAATATAAATCAAAACTACACAAAGAGAGGTACAATCACTAATGAACGAAAAAACCGTGATTAATGGACCCGTGTACGACGCACGCACCCTTGGCACTCCCAAAATGCTGGTTCTGGGAATCCAGCACATGTTCGCAATGTTCGGCGCGACCGTCCTTGTCCCCATCCTTACGGGACTTGACATCGCAACGACCCTGCTGTTTGCCGGACTCGGCACTCTGCTGTTCCATTTTATCACCAAGCGCAAGGTTCCCGCATTCCTCGGCTCGTCCTTTGCTTTCATTGGCGGCTACAATGCCATCCGTCAGGTTGGCGTAGATGCAGCCGGACAGCCGATATACAATAACGACCTGCTTATCTATGCTTGCTTCGGCGTTGCCTGCGCAGGACTTATGTATGTTATCCTGTCGGCACTGTTCAAAGCCTTCGGCGTAAAGAAGGTCATGAAGTTCTTCCCCCCGATAGTAACAGGCCCCATCATCATCTCCATCGGCCTGATCCTGTCCTCATCTGCAATCACCAACTGCAACGCAAACTGGCTCGTCGCCGTTTCCGCAATAGTCATCGTTATCTGCTTCAATATCTGGGGCAAGGGCATGACCAAGATCATCCCCATCCTCCTCGGTGTCCTCGGCTCGTATGTCATCTCCATGATCTTTGACCCGGCATCCCGTGCAAAAGTCGTTGAGACCGTCGCAGCAGCCGATTGGTTTGGACTGCCCATCAACTGGAACAGGACCGTGTTCCACCTCTTCAACATGGATGTTGACACCGGCATGCTCCTGAGCGCAGTATTCACCATCGTTCCTCTGTCTCTTGCAACCATGGTCGAACACATCGGCGACGTTTGCGCAATATCCTCCACCGTCGGCAAGAACTATGTTGCAGACCCCGGCCTGCACCGCACCCTCCTCGGCGACGGTCTTGCAACCACCCTGGCAGCTCTCTTCGGCGCACCTGCAAACACCACCTACGGCGAAAACACCGGCGTTCTCGCACTCAGCAAGGTCTATGACCCCCGCGTGATCCGCATCGCGGCATGCTTCGCAATAGTATTCTCCTTCTGCCCGAAGTTTGCGGCGCTCATCACCGCAATGCCCACCGCAACCATCGGCGGCGTATCCCTCATCCTCTACGGTATGATCTCCGCAGTCGGCGTCCGCAACGTCGTTGAGAATAAGGTCGACTTCACCAACAGCCGCAACGTCATCGTCGCAGCACTCATCCTCGTCCTCGCGATCGGCATAAACTACTCCGTCGGCAGCATCCAGATCGGTATCGTATCCCTCTCCGGCCTCGCGGTAGCATCCCTCGTCGGCATCGCAGTAAACGCGATCCTGCCCGGCAAGGACTATGAGTTCGGCGTTGACGAACAGGGCGACACCTCCGTTAACTTCATCATTCGCTGATAAACGGATAACGAAATAATGTAATAAACAGGCGGTCAAAAAGATCGCCTGTTTTTTCTCAAAAATTTCGGAATGGGTATTGACAAATTCCGATTTTACGGTATAATAGCTACTGCGCTTAGCGGATTTGTGTAATGGTAGCACACCGGACTCTGACTCCGTTTGTGAGGGTTCGAATCCTTCATCCGCTGCCAAAGCAACTCACCATTGCCGGTGGGTTGCTTTTTTATTTGCCGCTTGGCACTAGAACCCGAACAAAACAAATCAAATCAGCGCACGAAGTGCCGAAGGCGCTTCGAGGGTTCGAATCCTTCATCCGCTGCCAAAAGCAGTTCATCGGTTTCGATGAGCTGTGTTTTAAGGTTGGCATTTTCCGCACGGGGAATACCCGGCGGCAATTGCCTCGTCGCGCGTTTGAAACCATACGCGATTATCCTCGGATATGCGCGATGCCGACGAGCATGACGGCAGATGAAACTTATCTGACCTGCTGCTTGCCTCATAAGCGCCCTGAGCCTGCGCAGGAGCCGACGGAGCGAGCGTTGGGTCAATACTTGGTTCCGGTGCCTCAGTGCCCTTCACCGGGCTTACGGTGACATGCACTTCGCTTATCTTGTCATCCCGTACAGTGTCGGATGACAATGCAAAGCCCACAGCAGACGCTGCAAATATGCAGCAGCATATAACTGCTTTTCCAATGTACGCTTTCCGGCTCTTTATCGCTGCAAGCACAAATAACATAACAGCGGCAGCGACGGCGGTTATTGAAATGGCTGCAAATAATATCTTCATGGGAACATAATATATCCGCATGTAAAATATGTCAACATTTCCGTGCAAAAAATGCTTTCCGAAAGGAAAGCATTTTTCATATCAAGTGTTCTGCTCTTTTATGCTGCGGTTTATAATGCGCATCTCGCCGCTGATCAGGATAGCGACGGTAACGGCGGCGAGGCAATCGCCAACGGGACCCGAGTACAGCAGACCGTCTATGCCCATAAAGCTCGAGAGAATGTATGCACAGGGCAGGAAGTAGAGCAGCTGCCTTGTAAGCGTGCAGATCATTGCCTTTGTGGGCTTTCCGATCGACTGGAAGAAGATACCCGACGGGATAAGGAAGCCTATAAGGAATATCACGCCGAGGAAGATGTGGAAGCACTTGAGGGCAAACTCGTTGTACAGTTCGTTCTCCTGTCCGAAAATATTGATAATTTCCTGGGTGAAGAACTGGAAGCAAGCCCAACCGATCACACCCACGATAAGACCTACGATGATAGTTCTTAGATATGTTGCCTTAACGCGGTGAAATTTTTTCGCGCCGTAGTTGTAGCCGACGATCGGCTGACTTCCGATGCCGAGACCGACCATAACGCTGACGATGATGGAGTTGACCTTCATTACTATGCCGAAAGCGGCCAGAGGAATATCCGGGCCGTAGACGCTCTCGAGGCCGTACTTGACCGTGAGGTTATTCATGCAGATAACGACGATCGTCGAGCCAAACTGCGTAAAGAAGCTCGAAATGCCGAGGGGCAGGAAAGAAAACAGCGTCTTGCTGTTGAGAAGTGCGTATTTGCGCTTGAACTCAATGCCCTTGAGGCGCGGAATATATGCAACTGCGAGCACGAAGTTGAGTATCTGGCCGATTATCGTTGCCCACGCGGCACCTGCAACGCCCCAGCCGAGGCCGAGCACGAACCATGCGTCGAGCACAACGTTTAATAGGCAGCCGGATATGTTCGATATCATGGCGTATCGCGGATTGCCCTGCGCACGGATTATGCTGTTTACCGTCATGCTTATGCACACAAACGGTATGCCGATAAGGGTTATCCGTGCGTATTCCGTTGCGTACCTGAACGTCTCCTCGGCGACCTTTGTGCCGCCGCAGAGATTGAGCACCGGCGTGAGCAGAAGCTCCATCGAAAGCGTTATAAAAAGACCGGCCAGCAGTGATATCGTGATACCGTTGCCCATCGTGCGCGCGGCCTCGTCATAATTCTTCTGCCCGAGTTTCAGACTGAAATATGCGACACAGCCGTCGGCGATAAGTGTGCCGATAGCCATTGCGATCGTGACAAGCGGGAAGGTAAGGTTCGTTGCGGCATTGCCGTACATACCGACACCCTGACCGATAAATATCTGGTCAACTATGTTGTATATCGAGTTGACTACCATAGATGCAATGGCCGGCAGCGAAAATTTAATCATGAGCTTGCCGATAGACTCGTTTTCAAACATGGCAAGCGAATTGTTCTGGTTCATCATATCACCTGTATTTGATCTAAAAATTCAAACGGGGATGATTATAACATAGTATATATGTATTGTAAATGTATATAAAATTAACATTTAAAATTTGTATACAATGCATCAAAATTACTCCTCATGAGCCTCACGAATGAACTGGTTTATCGAAGCGCCGAGCAGAATTATGTACATGCACCAGTACATCCACAAAAGCGAGATAACGATCGTTGCAAGGCTTCCGTAAGTCGAGTAGTTTGCGTAGCGGATAAAAAGCGAAAACAGCCATGTAAACAAAAGCCACATACCCGCTGCTGCGGCAGCGCCGGGGATGAGGTGCAGGAGCTTAATTTTAATGCCGGGAACGCCCTTGTATATCGCAAGAAAGACAATTGTCAGTATTAAAAACGCCACGACGAATCTGAATTTCAGCAAAAGCGACAGAGCCGGTGATATTGCCGGCAGATGGATGTTTATAAGATCATATATCTCCTTGCTGAATACCATCAGAGCAAGAACGATTATAGCAATGGCGATCATTCCGACAGTATAGAAGCATGCAATAACGGTGCGTCTGAAAAACGATGAGTATTTAGGCGAGTGGAAGATATCCTCAATGCCTCTTATCAGTGTAAAAAATGCGCGGCTTGAAAGCCATATTGTAAACAGTATCGACAGCGGAAGCACCGCGCCCGGAGCAAAGTATATATCGGTAACGACCGATTCGATTATCGCCTGCAATGCGTCCGGCATATAGCGTTCAACGGCGTCAAACAGCGTTTCCTGTGAAAGTCCCGTGTAAGGGATTATCGCCGTAAGCAGTGCAACAAACGGGACGAGAGACATAAACATATAAAATGCACTTGCCGCAGCATGGGCGTTTATGTTGTCCTCGCTTATCTCGGTCATGAACTTATTTATAGTGTTGAAGAACTTTTTCATAGAACCTCATGAAATTACCGCCCACAAGGACGGTAATTTTTCAGCATATTAAAGTAAGCCTATCGGCAAGATTGGCAATTTCGTGCTTTTCCGAGCCTTTGCCAAGCTCGCCGTCGAGCGACCAGTCAAGTCCCTCGGGCGAGCTTATCTTCACGGAATCGGCCTGGAAAAAGTCGAGAAACGGCGAGGAATAGTCCTGCGTGAAAATGCCGATCAAAATGTTCTGGAAATCAATAAGTGTCCTCGGCTCATGAACAAGGAGTATCTCAAATTTGCCGTCGCCCGTGTCAACAACGGTTTTTGGCAGCGTGATGGTTCCTGCGACCGATGTCGAATTGCATACGGCGCCGAAAATATAATCACCCTCACATGTGAATTCGCCCACGTTAAGCTTCAGATGATGAGATTTGATCTTCGGCAGATCCTTCACCGCGTCGAGCAGATACGCCGAATGTCCGAGCATATTTTTGAGGTTCTGCGGCGTCGTGTACGACAGCCAGGAGAACGCACCGAACGCTGCGACATAGGAAAAATACTGATCTCCGAACTTGCCGATGTCGATCTTCTTGGGTTTTCCGGAAATTATGTTCTGCGCGGCCTCAAGCATGTCAGACGATATGCCGTGGCATGCGGCAAAATCATTTGTACTGCCGGCGGGAATGTAGCCGAGCGGAGTGTAGCAGTCGCCGCGGATAATGCCGGTTATGACCTCGTTGAGAGTACCGTCGCCGCCTATGCAGACTATGAGGTCAAACTCGTTGCCGTAAAGCTGCGCAAACTGTGTTGCATCGCCGCTTTTGCCGGTCGGAAAAACCGTCACGGCGTAGTCGCCTTCGGAAAAAATTCTTATTATATCGGGCAGAAAACGCAGGGAAGTGCGCCGCCCCGAAACCGGATTAATAATAAGCAGAAGTTTTTTCAGCTGGGAAAAGGTTTTCATCAGAATAATACTCCGTTAAGATCAGATGATTCCTGCGATCAGAAGGCAGAAGTAAGCCGAGGGAATAGAGAACAGCAGGCTGTCAACTCTGTCCATAACGCCGCCGTGACCGGGGATGAGATTGCTGTAGTCCTTAAGACCGGCCATACGCTTTATAAGCGAGGCGGCAAGGTCGCCGACCTGACCGAAGCTTGAGCATATAAGCGCAGTGAGCGTGCAGCCGAGGATATTGACATTAAACCACTGCTTGAGCACGAAGAATAGTATAATGCCTGCAACAACGGCACTTATTGCGCCGCAGACGCTGCCCTCAACGGTCTTGTTGGGGCTTACCTCGGGCGAGAGCTTGTGCTTGCCGAATCTTTTGCCGCCGAAAAGCGCAAAGCTGTCGCACACCCAGGTGGATATGCATGCAATCGCAAACACGGGGATCCACACGCTGCTTTCCATAAGCGCAAGCTTGCAGACGATAACGAACGGTACTATCGGATACGCAAGAACGCCCAGCGTCGCAAGTGCGCCGGCTCCGCGGATCTTTTTCGAGACGATACCGGCGGTCATGGCCGCAAACACGGCAAGGAAAAACGTTATCTCGAATGCCAGAGCGTCGGCATTGAACCACAGCTCTGCCACGGTGGCAACGCAGTAAGCGTACAGTATCCACGGCTGGCACACGACGTTTTTGTATCCGATGGCGCGGCAAGTCTCCCACACGGCCATTATCATGGCGGCCAAAAGGAACAGCGCCCTCGTCACGGGACCCAATGCAAAGCAGGCAACTACCAGTATTATCAGCACCGTTGCCGAAATAACTCTTGTTTTCAAGTTACTGACCTTCTTTCGTGAAATGTGCAAAATTAATACCTAATATAACATATTAATGTGCCTTCTACAACAACAAATGGTTGCAAATCCTGCAAAACGGCATATATTGAAAAATTTTTCTTGTAATTTTCGCAAAAAAATGTGATACTTTATCCAATAATCCGTCTCTATAGTTGGAAGATAGGAGATAGTTTTGGACGATCGGCGTATTGTTGAGCTTTTTCTGAATCGTTCGGAAGAAGCCTTGCTACAAATAGATATTAAATACGGCCGCTATTGTCACCGCGTGGCATTCAACGTACTCGGAAACGCTGAGGACAGCGAGGAGTGCGTCAATGATGCCTATATGAGGGTGTGGGGCAGCATTCCGCCAAACGAGCCAAGCTCACTTTCGGCCTATGTCGGCAAGATAACACGCAATATCGCGCTCGATAAGCTGCGGCAGAAAAACAGCTCAAAGCGCGGAAACGGCGAGGTGCCTGTGCTGCTTGACGAGCTTGCCGAGTGCGTTTCCGGCGCTGACGAGCTTGAGCGCAGGCAGGACTCGGCGGAGATAATCGATGCGCTCAACGGCTTTCTCGAAACGCTCAGCGCGACAGAGCGCGGCGTTTTCATGCGGCGATACTGGATGATGGAGCCGATAGCGGATGTTGCCGCACGGTATGACATATCAGTTTCAAAAACAACAACAATGCTTTTCAGGCTGCGCGGCAGACTGAAAAAACATTTTATGAAAGAAGGTATATCTCTTTGAAGAGCGATGACTTGCTCAGACACCTGGGTTCCGTAAAAGATGAATATATTGAAGAGATAATGACCGAAAGCGTCAGATCGGCACGCCGGCGCTCGGGGAAGCGGAACGCCGTTGCCTCGATCGCAGCAAGCCTTGCGATAGTAATACTCGGAACGGCTGTGATGGCGTCAAACGGCGCAAACGTCGAAAAGGACGAAATGACGCTGACAAGCAGCGTTCAGAGCATTCAGATGGCGCGCAACAGCGTTATAATGATCGACGTTAACCCGAGCATCCGCATTGAGGTAAACGATCGAGACACCGTTGTTGCCGTTGAAGGACTAAACGACGATTCAAAGCCCGTGCTCGAGGGGCTTGAGCTTAAAGGCAAGGACTATAAAACGGCCGTTTCCGAGATCGTGACCTCGCTTCAGGAAAAAGAGTATATAACGAACCTCAAAAACTCCATTCTCATAAGCGTTGCCGCGCCGAACGACGATATGTCGAAGGAAATACTCTCCGGCGCTGTCGAAACCGTCGAAAGCATAGACAAAGCCATTGATTACGGTCTGTCGATACTCAGCCAGATAGTAAGCCTTGACGATGCGGCAGAGGCAACGGCCGAAAAGTACGGCATATCCGAAGGCCGTGTTGATATCATAAACAAATTCGTTGCCGAGCACAGCGACTACAGCTTTGACAAGCTTGTTGAGAATAATATTCAGCTTCTTAATCAGCTGTTTGAGTATATCGGACTTCCCGAGGGAGTTGAGCGTATCGGCGCCGTTGCCGGCGTTGTTCCGTCCGAGTACGAAGAAAAGCTCAATCTCAGCGAGCTTAGCTGCGATGAGCTTATAAGCTTCACGAGCGCTATCAGTGATTTTTACGATAAGCTCAGCGAGTACTACAGTCCCGGTGACGTTGCCAAGCGCATCGGCTATGAGTTCAGCATTGCCGAAAGCAGCTCGGAGGACGGAAAAAAGCTCTGGGCTGTCCTGGCCGAGAGCCTTACCAAGAACATCGGCAATCACGGCGCTATCATAAGCATCGGCCAAAGCACCGTGACCGATTGGATAAATCAAAGCGAGATAGGAAGAGTCATAAAGCATATCGCGACCGCGATCATACCTGCCGCCTGACATCGTTCCTTACCCATACTAAAGCCCACATTACAGAAAACATCAGGAGCGTCTGCTCCTGATGTTTTTTAGACTGCAAAAAACTATTCTGCAAATGAAAGATAATAGAGTTGCAGGGGAGCACGAGGGGGCAAAGGCCCCGCTCGTAATCAGATTATAGCCATCAAAAATGTCCGGTACGGACTTTTTGACGAGCGTAGCGAGATTTTTCGTGAAAACTTGTTTTCACAAAAAATGTGGCGTTTTTTCAGCGTGCAAAAAAGTCACAGACTTTTTTGACACGCTGAAAACATCAGGAGCAAACGCTCCTGATGTTTTGTTTTTATGACCACAATATATACGCATCCTGCACGGGAGGCGACACAATACGGTTGAAAACGACAAAAAAATGTGATATAAAAACTATGTAAAATCAAAAAGCCTGTGATATGTTAGGCAAAAAAGGAACGAAATAATGTCAAAGATGAAGTATAAGATCGCACTTGCGGCAGCAGCGGTGCTGCTGCTCGGCGGCGTAATATACATATACTTTGCCCACTATGCACCGTTTAAACCGGATGAGGCGCAGACGCTGAGCGCTTGGTATGTAAATGATGATGCCATGTGGTCGGGCTTTAACGCCATGTGCGGCGAGTATAACGAAACAAACGGAGCGGATTGCGGCATAACGATAAGCGCCAAGGCCTTTGATACGCAGGCTCAGCTTTACGAAAGCGTGTGCTCGGCGCTTGAAAACGGAGGCGAGCTTCCGGACATCCTCGCCTGTGATACGGACTTTGCCGCGTATCTCGATGATGAGGGCAGGCTTGCGGATATGGATAAGTATTTCGGAAGCTGGGAGACCTCCGGATATGATAAGACCATGACAGCTGCGGCAAAAAGCTCGAAAGGACTCTCCTCGGTTCCCATAGCGGCCGAAACGAATGTTTTTATAGTAAACACCGATATGTTTGCCGACTACGAGGCGATATCGAGCTTTGAAAAGCTATGTTCGGTCGCAGATGAGTATTATAAACGCACTTCCAAGAGCTTTTTCACGATATCGGATTACTCGCTGTTTTTCCGTGATGCCGTTGCGCAGCTCGGAGAGAGGTTTGACGGCGTAAGCCCCCACGATACCGACAGCGATAATTGCAAGTATATTTATAAGATCCTTGCGGAAACGGCATATGACCGGGGCTTCACTTCCTCGGGCGGAGAGGCAGCAAGAAAGCTTGCCGACGGCGAAATTGCCGCTGCCGTTGTGTCCTCGGCAGATCTCATGCAGTATGCAGATAAGCTCAGCGGCGGCGAGTTTGAGTTCGTGAGCTTTCCTTATATGAAGGACGGCAAGCCTGCATATACGCAGAAGGTCACGGGAATGACGATACTTGCATCGGATAAAACTCACGAAAAGTCCGCCGTTATGTTCCTGCGCTGGTTCACCTCGCAGAGCGTAAACAGCAGCTTCGTCGGCGATTCGGGCTATCTTGCCGCAATAGGCAAAGAAAGCTCATCCTCGGGCTTTGCCCTTTATGATAAGCTTATGGATGCAGTCGAAACAATGCGCAAAAAGGGCGACAGCACTACGAGAGCGGCCAGCGCAGAGTATTCGGTAAACAGCAGAAACTTCGACAGTGTCCTAAATACGATAATGAATTCACTAAACTAAAATATAAAGAGGTGCATGAATTATGGAAGGCTTCAGAGTACTGGAGATCAAAAAAAGCGTATTTGAAAATAACGACAGGGAAGCGGATAAGCTCAGACAGGAGCTGAAAAAGGAAAAAACATTCCTCCTCAACCTCATGTCGTCCCCCGGCTCGGGCAAGACCACCACACTCAAGGCGACTATCGCCGCCTTGAAGGACGAAATGCGCATCGGCGTAATGGAAGCGGATATAGACTCCGATGTTGACGCGCACACGATCGCCGAGACCGGCGCGAAGGTCATCCAGCTGCACACCGGCGGCATGTGCCACCTGGACGCAGGCATGACCAAGCAGGGCCTTGAAGGACTCGGAACCGAGAACATTGACTTTGCGATACTCGAAAACGTCGGCAACCTCGTATGCCCGGCCGAGTTTGACACGGGCGCCGTCAAAAACGCGATGATCCTCTCCGTTCCCGAGGGTCACGATAAGCCCCTTAAGTATCCGCTTATGTTCTCGATCTGCGATGTGCTCCTCGTCAATAAGATCGACGTTATGCCGTACTTTGACTTTGATCTTGATAAGTGCAGAGAGTATGTCAAAAAGCTCAATCCGAACATAACCATCATCCCCATATCCGCAAGAACCGGCGAGGGTATCGACGAGTGGGCAAATTGGCTTCGCACTCAGGTCGCCGAGTGGAATAAGTAACTTACAAATACAGCTTCACTGCTTTGTCCGGTGAAGCTGTTTTTTTGAGCAAGTTGTGCATTGCGTGATCATACACTTTTGCAAAAATGTAAAAATATCTTGCAGAAATATTTGCTATATGATACTGTATTTACAACAGAATATTGCTGTTGCATTTTTTTCCAAGCAAATACGCCCTAACTTTAATTACAACGGAGGTATTTACTATGGAAAACATAAAAAAGCGCCCAGGTGGGCATTCGTTATTCTTTTCTGTCTGTGTGGGGTGAGTTATTTGGCGCAGGTGTACGGCGGTGGGCCGATGTTACCTCCTGTTACGACATACAGAATATGGTATCTATATATTCTCCCCGTTCTCGGCGCCGCCGTTCTGGCGATGGTCGGCATAAAGCGCGGCAGATATGATTACCTGATGCTACTTGTTTTTGAGCTGCTGCTTCTTGCGTGGATGTTTGTTCCCGAGATTATACGAGCCGGCGGATTTTTCACCCCGTTTGAGCTGCCCATATGGTTTGTCGTTACTGTTGTTTCCATCCCGGCGATCGCAGCGTTTATTCTGAGCGGAATAACGTATTTTATTACAAAAATGGCGGCAAGAAAGAAAACCGCGTAGAAAAGATCCGCGCCGGTCAGGCGCGGCGAACGATACAGCCCATAAATATGAGATCAGCTTCACCGATTTTTCGGTGAAGCTGATTTTTTGCTGTTTACATCACGTCGGCTCGTAAGCCTTGCCGATGGGATTTCCGTCCGCGTCAAAGTCGATGCACTCCATAAGCTGCGGATCAACGTGGCTCTGGCGCTTTATCGTCATTCCGACTCCCTGATTGTTGAACACCCAGATATAATTGTTCCAAACGGTGGGGTCTTTCTTTCTGAAAACCGTCGTCTCGTTTATGCGGCAGAACTTGGCTCTGCCCTCGGCAGTGTCAAGCAGATCGCCCTCGCCGGTGAAAAACAGCTCGTCGCTGTATTCATAGCCGTCCTGCTCCTCGATCTCTTTTTTCAGATCGATCTTTTCTTCGTTTGTCATGGCATAGCCTCCGATGGATTTTTGCTAATTGTATCACGATATGCATTTGCTTGCAAGTGGAAAAGGCCGGGAGCGGCATGCACGCTGCCGATATTTAATAACTATTTGTCCTGTTTGTGTTGACCCGGATAAAAAAAGTTGGTAAAATAAATATATTAAAATTAATAATAAACAAATCGGCTGCTGAGCGGCTGTATATCGGACAGAGGTGTTTTTGTGTATAAAACTATTATTGTTGAGGATGACCTTATGGTCTGCTCCATCCTCGAAAAGCAGCTCGGTAAATTTACCCAGCTCAAGCTCGAGGGAGACTTTCGCCGATGCGGCGATGCGCTTGAGTATCTGCGGCAGAAGCCCGACGGTGCGGATCTTGTGGTGCTCGACTATTTCATGCCCGGCATGAACGGCATCGAATTTCTTGCCGAGCTGCGGAAATTTAATATTGACATTCAGGTGATCATGATAACCTCGGCCGACGATTATCAGGTCATCCGTTCTGCCATGTGCTACGGAATATGCGACTACATATTAAAGCCGTTTAACTCCGCGCGCCTTGAAAAGGCGATAGCGCGCTTTGACACGGTAATGAAGCTTGTAAAAACCACCCATGTCTGGACGCAGGATAAGGTGGATATTCTGCTCTGCCCGCACAGAAATTACAACACCGATCAGCAGACTGTAGCCGGCGTGCCGAATCCGGGTAAGATAAACAAAACAACGCTCGAAACCGTGCGCGGCTTCATGCGCTCAAGGGTCGGCATAAAAATGCCGCTTACCGAGATAAGCGACGGGCTTGGCCTGTCAACGGTCACCTCGCGCAGATATCTTAAATACATGCACTCTCTCGGAGAGGTTGACATAACACTTGACTGCAAGACCGGCGGACGCCCGTCGGAGATATTTGAGTATAAGGAGACGGCAAATGGCTGAGCTTAGATTTGCATATGCCGCTCGCGGATATGACTATGCCGGCGCGATCGAGCGCGTAGCAGGCGACGAGGAGCTGTTGCACAGTCTGCTTGATATGTTTGCCGCCGACTCAAGCTTTTTAAAGCTCATGTCCGCGCTGGATGCGCACGATGCACTTGAGGGCTTTCACGCCGCGCATTCGCTAAAGGGCAGCTCCGGCATGCTCGGCATGACCGGCCTGTATGAGGCGATGAAGCTCATAACCGAGCCGCTGCGCAGCGGCGATGCGGAAAAAGCGCTGCAATACCGCGCCGAGGTCGAGCGCGAGTATGCAGCAGCTGTGGGCATGATAGAATGCCTGTAATGCTTATCGGTGCGGCGGCGTTTTTGCTTATGCTGCTGGGCGATGTAAACGACGCTGTGTGGCACAAAGGAGCGCTTCGCCTGTGCTTTCCCATTGGATTTGTGCTGCTTGCGGCAGCAACTGCGCTGAGGCTTGATCATTCAGGCATTGATGCCGCGTGGTGCGCCGTTTCGGGCGCGTTCCTGCTCGTGCTTTTGTATGTGCTGTTCGGCTCGTTTTCGGTGAAGGACGCATATGTGCGTCAGGATAGCGGACGCCGGGTGTATGACAAGGGCTTTTACGCTTTGTGCCGCCATCCGGGAGTGCTGTTTTTTGCGGGGCTTTATGCTTCGCTGCACTATGCTTTCGCCCTTCCGTGGCCGGATGCCGCGCTGTACAGTGCGCTCAACCTTCTGCTTGCGTCGGCAGAGGATAAGTGGTTTTTCCCACGCTCCATCGGCGGATACGATGAGTATAAAAAACGCGTTCCGTTTCTCATACCCACATCCGCCGGAATAAAAGAGATCTTTAAAAAATAGTTTTTTGGATGAAGATATGACATTTCAACAGAAACTGCGGAAGTTCAGCAAGCAGCAGCTATGGAACGAATACTGCGGCTACCTGGAGCTTAATATAAAAGAATATATGTACATCCAGCGCAGGCTCATGCAGGAGCAGATTAACTCGTGGTGCGCATCCGACCTCGGCCGGCACATATACAAAAATTCCGCGCCCGAGAGCATAGAAGAGTTTCTGCACAGCATGCCGCTGACAGGCTATGCCGATTATGCCGAGGTGCTGTTTCGCCGCGATCCGGACACGCTGCCCGAAGCGCCGGTAATTTGGATAGAAACCACATGGGAGGGCGGACTGCGCCCGATAAAAATTGCGCCGTATACGCGCAGCATGCTTGATTCTTACAAGCACAATATCATGGCCATGGCGATGCTCGTATCCGGCCACGGAAAGGCCGACTTCAACATTCGCCCGGGGCATAGATTTCTTTACGGCGGCGCGCCGCTTCCGTATGAAACTGGGCTTATACCGAGCCTTATGAACGAGGAAATGCGCTTTGAGTGGCTGCCCGACAGCGACGAGTATTCCGACCTCAGCTTCAGCCAGCGCATGAAAAAAGGCTTCAAAATGGCCTTTAACGGCGGCATTGACTATTTCTTTGCCATGGGCAGCGTTGCAAACTACATAACCGAAAATTTTGACAAACAGATATCCTCGGGCGGCGGTGGGGGAGTGCAGATATCCCCGGTCATTGCCGCGCGATACATAAAGGCAAAATACAATTGCCGCAAAGAGCACAGAAAGATCAGGCCTTCCGATCTTTTTAAGATCACGGGCTTTGCCTGCACGGGAACGGACGGTAAATGCTATAAGGATAAGCTTGCCGCCGCGTGGGGCGTAACGCCTGTTGAGGTCGCGGCAGGCACGGAGTCGACCTGCGTCGGCTGCGACACATGGGAGCAGCGCGGCATGGTGCTGTTTCCGGACTCCTGCTTTTATGAGTTCATTCCCGAAAGCGAGATGCTCCGAAATCTTTCAGACCCTGCGTATACGCCGCTGACCTGCCTTATGGACGAGGTCTGCCCCGGGGCAAAGTACGAGATAGTCATAAGCGTTCTGCACGGCGGCGCATTCATGCGCTATCGCATCGGCGATGTTTACAGATGCACGGAGGTTGATAAAGCGACTGGCGTTCCGCGCTTTACCTATGTTGACCGCATACCCACGGTCATAGACATAGCCGGCTTTACGCGCATAACCGAAAACTCCATATCCGAGGTCATACGCATGTCCAAGCTCGGCATAGGCGACTGGATAGCGGCAAAGGAGTACGATGAGGACAACACGCCGTTTCTGCACATTTACCTTGAGGTAACGCCGGAGGCAAGGGCGAACGACGTTGTCACAAAGCAGGTGCTCACCGAGCATCTTTCGGTCTATTTCAGGTATTTTGACAGCGATTATAAGGATCTTAAAAAGCTCCTTAATATAGAGCCGCTTCAGATAAGCATACTGCCATATAAAACTATCGAAAACTTTGAGCAAAAGCAGGGAACAAGTATAAGCCGGATCAACCCCGATCCGCTGTGGCTCAAGGCCATGCTCGGCGGAATAAAGCCAAAGCAGCATACGGAGGCGGATATATGAATGTATCATACATATACATAAATATTGCGGCATTTTTGTGCTTTGCGCTGATGTTCGTGGCATTCTGCGCGGCAGAGCGCAGCCGCGAAATGCGCGCATGGCTCGTGCTGCTGGGCGACCTCGTGCTGTGGACGGGAGGAACGGTGTTCATGCGCCTTCATGTTTTCCCGAGCTACGAGTTCTGGTATTATGTTTCGCTGCTTGCGCTGTTTTCCATAGCCTTTCTGGTGTATAACTACGTTTATCAGTTCGCTAACGTAAAAAACGGGCTTGAGCGCCTTGTGTGGTTTGCCGGCACGGTCATAATCCTCATCGTTTCGGCAACAGGCTTCTTCCTTGCACCGCCGACGGTGTCCGTTGACGGCAGCGGCATGGCCGTGTTTACCTACGCAATGGACTGGAAGATCGGTATTCCGACGGTGTTTTTCATGCTCATCGTCGGCTCCATCATAAAGCTTTTCCGCAGAATACTTGACACGAAGGGCAAAAAAGCGCCGGGCGTGAGCGAGCTTATCATAGGCTGCTTCCTGATGGCAATCGGCAACATCGTGCAGATACTTCCGGGCAACACCTTCCCGTGGGACACTCTGTTCGGCCTTGCCTTTGCGGTGCTGTTTATCCGCTCGCTGTATAAGCGCAGAATGTTTAATACAACGCCGGTCATTTCAAGCAGCATACTCATGCTCGTTTCGGCCGCGATGTGCGTCGGTGTTGCCGCGCTGTTTTTCGAGAAAACGGTTGAGCTGTTCAGAAGGATCGGCGGCCATCTCGGAAATCCCGGGATCGAAGCGTTTCTGTTCCTGGCGATCATACTGTTTGTCGCCATATCCGCATTCCGCAAGCTGCTCACGTCTATCTTCTCGGATGAAGAGCGGCAGGGCAGCCGCATAAAGCAGTACAGCGACAGTGTTTCCAAAACGCTGGATATAGACAGTATTCTGCGCCAGACCGTCAAGGTCATAAAAAATGAGATACATGTAGATCAGCTTTATATATGCCTGCTTCAAAACGGCAAATATGTTCCCGTGTGCAGCGCTATGCCGCTAAAGCCTGCGGCGTTTACGATTGCTGCCGATCATCCGTGCGTAAAATACTTTGAAGGCGACGGTTCAGGCAAAAATCATATAGTAATTAAGGAATTTGAAACCGATCCGCTGTATAAATCAGTGTGGGGCAGCGAGCGCGAGCTTTTTGCAAGCTACGGCATATCCTGCATATGCGCCCTCAAGGACGGCGGCAGCGTTGTCGGACTTCTGCTGCTTGCGGATAAGGAAAAGGGCGTGGGCTACACCTATTCCGATTTCTCGTTTTTGAGCACGGTTTCTGCAATAGCGTCTATCGCCATCAAAAACGCGGCTTTGTATAAGCAGGTAGCAGAGCGCGAGCATCTTTTCTCAAGCATGACGGCGTTTATCCCTAATGTCATTTTAATAAAGCCCAAGGGTGAGAGCAGATATTGCTTTGTCAGTGCAAACACCGAAAAGGTGCTCGGGCTCCCGGCAAGCTATTTTACCGGTCGCTCCGCTGTCCGTACACTCAGAGAAAACGTTGATGTAGAGACCGCGGATGAGGTAATAAAGGCACTTTCTGAATCCGACGGCAGCGGCGGATATACGGTCGATATCCCGTTTAAGACCGGCGACGGCAGGGATATCACGCTCAGGTGCGCGTTTTCTCCGATCGTAACGGGCGGAGTAAAATCGCACTATGTCTGTGTTGCAACGGATATAACAAGCGATATCGACGCTCAGCTTCTTCTGCGCAATTCAGTTGAGCTTGCGCAGGACTCCAGCCGCGCAAAGGGCGAGTTTTTGTCGCACATGTCGCATGAGATACGCACACCCATGAACTCCATAGCCGGGCTTACATATCTTGCACGCGAGATGGTCGGCGAGGGCCGAGATGACGAGCTGCGCGATTATCTTAATCAGATCGACCAGTCGTCACAGTATCTGATCAGCCTGCTGAACAATATCATGGACATGAGCAAGATCGAAAGCAGTAAGTACGAGATAAACGCAAAGCCGTTTAATATCTCGTCGGTACTCGACGAGGTCTATTCCGTGTTCAGCGCAACTATGAGCACAAAAGGCATAAAGCTTACTATAAATTCTGACGCAGTAACAAGTCCTGATGTTATCGGCGACGAGATATCGCTTCGGAAGATACTCAACAACCTTTTGTCCAACGCAAACAAGTTTACAAGAGCCGGCGGCAGTGTAACGATTTTTGCCTCACAGAAGCAGATGAATGAAAAAGCGGCTATCCTGCACCTTGAGGTCGCCGATACAGGAGTCGGCATAAGCGAAGAATTTATCGGCCATTTGTTCGAGCCGTACACGCAGGAAATGAGCGAAAACGGTGGCAGAGCGGCCGGAAGCGGCCTCGGAATGGCAATATGCAAGAGCATGATCGACCTCCAGGGAGGAAGTATATCCGTGCGCAGCAGACTCGGCGTGGGTACGACATTTTATGTCGATATCCCGTATTCGTTCGGCAAAGCCGCTGTCAAAGAAATTGAGGCGGTCGATTGCTCTGCGATTAACGGGCGCAGGATAATGGTCGTAGATGATGTTGCCATCAACACAACCATCACCTGCCGCCTGCTCGAGCGGCACGGAGCCGTCGTCGATTGCGCCGAAAACGGCAGGGAAGCGACAGAGCTTTTTGCCTCAAAGCCCGATTATTATTACGACTGCATCCTCATGGATATCCAGATGCCGGAGATGAACGGCATCGAGGCTGTCTCGCGCATCCGTGCCTCCGGCAAGCGATACGGGCCGACGGTGCCGGTGCTCGCGATGACGGCCGATGCGTTTATAAACGAGCAGGGCGGAGCTTTGAGCGATTTCTCGGGCTATATCATAAAGCCCGTAAAGCCGGATGAGCTTTACGCAAAGCTTGCCGGCATATTTGAAAACCAGCGAGGTATCCATGCTTAAAACACTATTCAAAAAAGGGCAGACTGCGGCCGAAGCGGTCTGGAACAGCAAGTATTATCTGCCGTTTCTGCTGCTGACGGAATTTATCGCAGTGTTCTGCGATGCGGCGCTTGAGTGCATGTATTTTTATGTGTTCCTGTGTGTCGTATTCATGATATTCTCAGATGATCTTCTGTCCATCATTCCGACCGTCATGTTCACACTTCTGACTTCAGTGTCGTACTACAAGGATTTTTCCGTGCTTACGCAGTACATGTGGTACGCGATAGTGCCGTTTGCCCTCGCGCTTTTGTTTAACCTTATCTATTACCGCCGAAAAATCGTTTTCGGCAAGCTCACATATCCCTATATTGCCGTTTCGGCGGCGCTTATCATCGGAGGTGTCGGAGTAATATCCGCAGATGATTACTTTGAGCCTATTGGGCTTTACTACACTCTCGGTCTCGGCCTCGGTCAGTTTGTGGTCTATCTGATCTTCCGATCGCGGCTCGAGAACGAGCGCAGCTATGACCGCGTCGAGCGCGTTGCCCGAATCCTGTACACCGGAGGACTTTTGTTCGTTGTCGTGGTCCTCGGCTTTTATATCCAGAATATTGACAAATTCATCGAAAAGGGCGGCGTGCTGTTTTTCAAGCAGCGCAACTTTGTAACAAGCGTTTTCCTTATGGTCATACCCATGATCTGCATCCTTGTCCGCCGCAGCAACTTGTATCTTATCGGCACGGTGCTTATGTACATTGCAATGATAATGACCGGCTCGCGCAGCGGACTTCTGTTCGGCTCGTTTTTGCTTCTGGTGTGTCTTGCATACATTTATATTAAAAACAAAAAGTACCGCCGATTTTACAATTGGCTTTTCGGTGTGTCTATTGTAGTGATTGCCGTGCTTGCTATCGCGTTTTTGCCGCAGCTTTACGCCGCGCGTATTGAAAACGCCGCCGTCGGAGACAAAACGCGCCTTGAGTTCATAAAGCTCGGAATTGAGAATTTCCTGTCGCATCCCATATTCGGCATCGGCATAGCCAACATGAAGGATGTCGGTATATTTAAGGCATACGTTCCCGGAAGTCTTATGTTCTATCATAATGCCGTTATCCAGGTCATAAGCTCGATGGGACTCGTAGGCGTTGCGGCCTATGGATGGATGCTGTTTTCACGGCTCAAAATGCTGTGGATAGGGCGAAAACGCAAGCGCATTGCCGTTTTCGCGCTGTCTTACATAGGCATAGGCTTAATGAGTATGACGAACCCCGGCATATTCTGCCCGTTCCCGGAGGCGGGACTTTTGACGCTTATGTTTGCAATTGTAGAAAAAGAGGAAGAAAAATATAAAATGGAGGAAGAAAAATGAAAAGAGCACTCAGCATCGTGCTGGTACTCGTGCTGCTCGTCTCGATAGCGCCAATGTCGGCGCTCGCGGCGGATAACGGCTACGATACCATCACAGGCACCGTCATGTTCAACGCGGGACATGATGACATGGAGACGGATCACCCGTGTCCGTTTACCTACAGTGACGGTTACTTTACCGAAACTGCGTATAAGTACAGGCAGGATCTCGCCGCGGTTACCATGGCAATGTGCCTTGCCGCCGGAAACGTCGCCGACCCCGAGCGGTACAAAGAAGGCCCGGCAAATCTCGAAGATTTCTTCGATCAGATCGGTTTTGAGGACTTCGAGGCGAATGCCGACTTCACGAATCGTCCGGGACGCAACACCTTCGGCGTTGGTATCGCAAACAAAGAGATCCGCGTAAACGGCGAGAAGTACACCGTCATTGCCGTCGGCCTGCGCGGCTGCGGTTACTACGCCGAGTGGGCAGGGGACCTGAATGTCGGCCTTGAAGGCGAGCACACCGGCTTTGCCATCTGCCGCGAAAAGGCGCTTGCCTTTATACAGACTTACCTTGCCAAGCACAGCGAGATCACCGGCAAAATTAAGATCTGGTGCACAGGCTACAGCCGCGGAGCTGCAGGCGCAAATCTGCTCGGCGGTCTGCTTGACGACATGTATCTCTCCGGCGCTTCCGTCGGCAAAAATGTGACCCTCTCTCCGAAGGATATGTACATCTACACCTTTGAGGCGCCCATGGGAGCCGATGCATCCAAGGTCGGCGGCAGAATATACGAAAACATACACAACGTCATTAACTACAACGACCTCGTCGTCCGCGTAGCGCCCGACTGCATGGGCTTTGCGCGCTACGGAGTTGACCACGTTATGCCGTCGGCAAAGCTCGACTCGAACTACGCGCAGCTCAAGGAGAACATGCTCAAGGTGTTCTCGACCTTTGAAAACGCCGGCAAATACCGCATCGACGACTTCAAATACGTCACCGTTACCCCCGGCGCAACTGCCGATAAGATCATTTCGAGCATCCGCGGAGATGTGATGACTCAGGGCGAGTTCCTCGATAAATTCGTCGAGAAGCTCTTCACCAAGGTGTTCACCACCCGTGCCGAGGTCTATGAAGCGCAGGACGATATTCAGGAGCTTGTCCTGCCTCTTATCGGAACCTACCCCGACCAGTGGGAGACCGTCAAGCAGAGCCTTGCCGTGAATGCAAAGGATAACATGGCGCGCCTGATCTCGTCGCTGATGAAGGGCGAGGACAGCGCCGTGACCGTCGTTGCGGATATCCTGCTCGACACGATGCGCGAGGCCGGCATCACCGAGTATAACGCCCAGCAGGTCAAGGAAATGGTGCGGCCGCTGGTCAAGATGCTCATGAAGCTCGTCTCGGCCTGCCCGGACGAGACCGCCACGCTTCTTTACAACATCGTCGGCATCATGAGCGCGCACTACGGCGAGCTGGGCATGTCCTGGATGCTGAGCATCCCGTCAGACTACATGACCTCGAAGCAGTCGGGCGATCTGTACGAGCCGCTGCCGTTTACCGACGTCGCCGACGATGCGTGGTACCGCCCCGAGCTTGTCTACGCCTACGAAAACGGCCTTGTCAACGGCACGACGGCAAACACCTTCTCGCCGAACGCCATCGTAACGCGCGCGCAGGTCGTGACGGTGCTCTACCGCATGGCAGGCTCGCCTTCGGTCAAGGGCATGAAGTGCCCCTTTGCCGATAACACCGCCGCATGGAGCCGCAACGCGATCACATGGGCGTATAACGCCGGCGTCGCCAACGGCTTCACCGACTCTCGCTTTGCAGGCTCTGCTACCGTAACTCGCGAGCAGCTCGCGGCGTTCCTGTTCCGCTATGCCGACAAGGTCGTATCCGGCGGCACGCTCAAAGCGCCCCTGTCATATGCCGACAGCTTCCGCGACGCGTCCTCCGTCAGCGCCTATGCTGTCCCGGCCATGCGCTGGGCGAATGTAAACGGCATCATAAACGGCCGCACCGGCGGCGTTCTCGACCCGACCGGCAGCGCAACACGCGCAGAATTCACCTGCATGATCTCCCGTTTTTCAATGGCGAATTTTTAGAGGCGCACTGCCGCCCCTACCGATACGGATATTTCCGGCATCCCGACCGGAAACTGCATAAAAAACCATAGCTGCCTCGCACTGCATAAGTGCGAGGCAGCTTTTTTGTGCGCCGCACCCCTAATTGGCTCCCCCTGTCAAGGGGAGCAGGCAGCTTTGCTGCCGAGGGGTTGAATTAAAACCTATTAACTATCAGCTATTAGCTTTCCGCTGCGGCCAAAGGTCGCCTGTAGGGAACGGACTTTTTTAGTGGCGAATTGGGGCAGCTACGGATACGGTTGTTGCGGTATCCCGGTTCGAGGGTGCGGAGGAAACCGTGTGTGCCTCGCCATACGTTAGTACGATGTTTAATTTTTGCTCTGCACCCCAATTGTCTTCCCCTTGCGGAGCTTGAGGGGAAGATGCCGCTTGCGGCAGATGAGGTGTAAATAAATCCGCGCCGCAGGCGCTACTTTGTTACAATATGTATCGGTTTGCCTGCACCCACCGGTCGGGCTGACGCAAATTATGTATCGGCACAATGTAAAAACGCCACTAAAAAAACGCCTCTGAAAAAATGTTTTTGCCTGACGGCAAAGATTTAATAACACCTCATCCGTCACCAAGGTGACACCTTCCCCTCGAGCTACGCAGGGGAAGGCATTTCAGCTGCGTCAAATCGCCACAAAAAAGAACCAAAATTACACATCACCGCAAAAAACCGCCAAAAACCGACACCTGTCCGAACAATGTAATGACACGGGATGTAAAATTTCGCTTAAAAATCATATTTACTATTGATTTTTTTGCTAACTCTTAGTAGAATAAAACCACGCAATAGTATGCGTTCGCGGCAGGCGGTACAATATGTGGTGCTCTGCCGCAGGCGGTGGATTTTTTTAATTAAAAGGAGGAAAACTAATGAATGTAAGAAAACGCGGACTTGCGCTTCTCATGTGCATCTGCATGATCTTCACGCTCCTGCCGTTCTCGGCATTTGCGGATGCATCATCAGAGCCCGACGTTGTCTACGGAACGTATGATGAAAGCGGCACCACATGGACGCAGAAAACCGGCTTGACCGCTGACGGCGTACCCTACGAAAACAGTGCTACGGGCGCCAATGTGAAATACAGCAAGACGGCAACTCCGGTCGAGGGTCAAAAGGATACGTACAAAATCACCCTCAAGATCGAATCTGAGACGTCATCGACTGCACCCGGCGCATCCGCCGTTGTGCTGGTGATTGACAATTCGGGATCGATGGGAGAAGGGTCTCAGCGTCTTAAAAATGCCAAAGAAGTTGCGAAGAAATTTGTTGATGACTATGGTAATAGCGGAGAAGAGCGCTATATTGCCTTAGTTGGATTTGCAAAAAGAGCGGTTGCATATGATTTTGGCAAAGGATGGACATACAACTGGGATGAATATAAATGGGAATTAGATACTGCATATTGGTTAGATGCTTCTGACTCCAGCAATCGTGCCAAAATAAAGAACAGTATAGACAGAATGCGTGCCAATGGTGGCACTAATCTTCAGGACGGACTGCTCACCGCAGATGATCTGCTTAAAGAAGGTACTGCTAAGGGCATTGCCAAGGACAATAAATTTGCAATTGCGCTTACTGATGGACAACCCACATACTATACAAATGAAAATGACAGGGTAAAAGGCGACGGCAGCAGCTGCGATCAAGATACATATAATGCTACCAAGAAAGTGGCAACAACGCTAAAAGCAGATTTACATTATCTGTATACAGTATGCTATGGTGCACAAGATGAAACAATTCAGTACTCCGGAGAAACTGTGAGCGCGTTCCTCCAAAACTATATAGCATCATCTGGTATGGCTCATGTAGCAAGTGATGACAGCGAATCGCTGAAAGAAGCCTTTGAAGAGATTTATAAGTCCATCGAGCAGGGTCTTAGCTCCGGCTTTACCGTGACCGACCCGATGGGTAAGTACGTCACGCTGGATGAATCTTCAATCACTGGAAATGGTGCCAGTGTTAAAAACGGAACCATCACCTGGACGCCGACCACCGGAAAAGTATCCGAAAAGGATGGCGTCAAGACCTATACCTACACGCTTACCTACACCGTTAAGCTCGACACCTCGGCTGACGGCTTCGTTGACAATAAGTATTATGCCACCAACGGCGTAACGACTCTTGCATTCAAAGACGGTGACGAAAATATCACTCGCAATTTCAACGTCCCCGGCGTAAAGGGCACGGCTCCGAGGTATAATGTCACATATGAGTACACAGGTACGGTTCCCACCGGCGCACCTGAACTCCCCAAAGAAGCATCCTACAAAGCAGGAGACCCTGTCGAAGTCGCTGCGGCTCCCACGCTCAATGGCTACACCTTCTCCGGCTGGTCAACAACCGACGCAACCGTTGGCAGCGATGGCAGCTTCACCATGCCGAGCAATAAAGTCACCCTCACCGGCTCGTGGACTTTGCGCTCCGACCTCAGCTACACCGTACACTACTATTGGAACGGAACGAATGATAAGGTCGCAGAAGACAAAACAGTTGATGGTAAGACGTTTAACGAAACAGTTACCGAAAAACCGGCAACTGTCCCCGGCTACACCCCGGTTTCCGCTGATAGCAAGACAATAACGATCAGAACCGGCACCAATGAGATTACATTCTACTACTATAAGAATGTAACTCTCACCGCCGAAGACAGAATCGTTACTTATAACGGACAAGAGCAGACGGTTAATACCGGATATGATGTTGTTGTGAAAGCCGATAACGGCAAAGACTTCAAACTGTCTGGCGTTGACTTTAAGGGCGTACACGCTTCCGGCACCGGCAAGGAAGTTGGCAAATATGACATCGACTTTGTTGGTGAGACTGTTGGCAAAACAGATACAACCGCTAAGTACATCGTAGCAAACACCGTAAAGGGAACCCTCACAATCACCCCGATTGACACAGTCGTTGTAACGATCACCGGCAACACTGACACCAAGGTATACAATGGTGCTGAGCAGTCGGTAACCGGCTACACGGTGAAAATATCCGATCCTAAATATACCGAAGCAGACTTTAAGTTTACCGGTGATCCTAAAGCATCACGTACTGATGTTGGCACAACCCCGATGGGGCTTAATACTGATCAGTTTGAAAACAACAATAAGAACTTTAAAAACGTTACATTTGTTGTAGAAGACGGCAGCCTCACTATCACCAAGCGTCCTTTGACCATCGAAGGTCAGAGCAGCGAACCTATAACCTACGATGGACAAACCCATAGCTTTATGAAATGGTGGCCTGTTACGCCAACTGATAACACCGGACTGGTATCGGGTCATGAAGTAAGCGGAATCAACTATCTGCTTACAGGCAAGGATGCAGGCTCATATACCGGCAAATTCTCCGGCGACGCAAAGATAATGTCCGGCGAGGAAAATGTAACCGAAAACTATAGTATCGAGTACACCCTCGGCAAGATGAAGATTGTTCCTGCCGAAAGAATTGCTGTTAAGATTATCGGCAATCATAAAGAGGTATGGTACAACGGCCAGGAGCAGTCGGTAAGCGGCTTTACGTTTGATGTGGCAGATAATACTGTTACGGTTGAACTCAAAGATGGCCACTATGCGATAGCAAAGGGAACAAATGTTAAAACCTACTACATGGGACTGAAATCCGATGATTTCACCATAAACCATAAGAACTACAAAGAAGTCTCGGCCGAAATCGTTGACGGTTATCTCACCATCAAGAGGCATTACACCCCCAATCCCCCGATAACCGACAAGATCACGGTCGAAATCACGGGCAACAGCGACAGCGTCATGTATGACGGCACCGAGCACAGCGTCAAGGATTACACCGTGAAGATCAGCGATTCCCGCTACACCGAGAAGGACTTCACCTTCAGCGGAAAGGCACTCGCAAGCGGCGTCAATGCCGGAACCTACGAGATGGGTCTCAAGGCCGATCAGTTCAAGAACACCAACGCGCGCTTTACGAACGTTGAGTTCATCATCAAGGCAGACGGCGTTCTGACGATCACGCAGCGTCCTCTGACCATCACCGCCGGCAGCGCCGAGGGCATCGCCCCCGTCACCTGCGATAAGTACACTGTCGAAGGTCTCGCGACCGGCGACAAGGTCGATTCCGTCAAGATCACCGGCATCCAGAGCGAGCCGGGCGAGTCCCCGAACGTTGCGTCCGACGCGGTCATCAAGAACGCAAAGGGCGAGGATGTCACCGCAAGCTACAAGATCACCTATGTTGACGGCGTTCTCAAGGCCATCGAGGTCCTCAATAAGGAGATCCACTTCAACTACGTCATCGGCTACACCGACGGCACCATCCGCCCGAATAACGACATCAGCCGCGCAGAGGTAGCAACGATCTTCTTCCGCCTGCTGACCGACGAGGCACGCGAGCAGTACACGACGACCGCAGGCAACTTCACCGACGTTAAGGCCGGCATGTGGTGCAACCGCGCGATAGCAACGCTTACGAACATGGGCATCATCAAGGGCTACACCGACGGCAGCTTCCGCCCAAACGCGGATATCACCCGTGCGGAGCTTGCAACGATCATAGCGCGCTTTGCAAAGCTTGATGTCAACACCAAGACCTTCAGCGACATCAACGGCCACTGGGCACAGAAGAGCATCGAGCTTGCCGCGGGCAACGGCTGGATAAACGGCTATGAAGACGGCACCTTCCGTCCGAACAACAACATCACCCGTGCAGAGACCTTCGCGATGATAAACCGCGTGCTTGACCGCCAGACCGAGAGCGTGTCCGACCTCCTTCCGACGTCCGAGATGAACATGTGGAGCGATAACCTGAACGAAAACGCATGGTACTACAAGGACGTACAGGAAGCGACGAACTATCATAAGTGCGACCGCGTGGGCGACAGCGTTTACGAGAAGTGGACCGAGAAGGTTCCCGACATCGACTGGGCGTCTTACCAGATCTGATCGCAAAAACCAAAACCTATCACAAGGCAGCTTGTCTGCCTTGTGATTTTTTCATGCGCGTGGTATAATAAAATGATAATACTATTGATAATGCTATGCGGAGGTTGCCCGATTTGGATAAATTCGTTTTGAAATCTTCATATTCGCCGATGGGCGATCAGCCGGAGGCCATAGACACGCTTGTGCGCGGCATCGAAAACGGACTCGATGAGCAGGTGCTGCTCGGCGTCACCGGCTCGGGCAAGACCTTCACCATGGCGAGCGTTATCGAAAAGCTGAACCGCCCGACGCTCGTTCTGGCGCACAATAAGACACTTGCGGCGCAGCTGTGTTCGGAGTTTCGAGAGTTTTTTCCGGATAACGCCGTGGAGTACTTCGTTTCGTACTACGACTATTATCAGCCCGAGGCGTATATTCCGCATACTGATACCTTTATTGAAAAGGACAGCGCCATAAACGACGAGATCGAGCGCCTGCGCCACAGCGCGACCTCCAGCCTGTTCGAGCGGCGCGATGTCATAGTCGTTGCATCCGTCTCGTGCATCTACGGTCTCGGCGACCCGATCGACTATAAAAACATGGTCATATCCCTGCGCCCTGGGCAGACGCGCAATTTTGACGAGCTTCTGCGCAAGCTCATCGAGATACGCTATGAGCGAAATGACATTGCTTTCGAGCGAAATATGTTCCGCGTCCGCGGCGATACGGTCGAGATATTCCCGGCTTATGCGACGGATAAGGCCATCCGCGTCGAGTTTTTCGGCGATGAGGTGGACAGAATAAGCGAGGTGAACGTCGTTACCGGCGCGCCCGTACGCTATCTGAACCACGCTGCGATATACCCGGCCAGCCACTATGTCGTAAGCCGCGACAAAATGGCGCGCGCTATCGACGATATCCGCGCCGAGTGCGCCGAGCGCGTGAAATACTTTCAGGATAACGGCAAGCTGCTTGAAGCTCAGCGCATATCGCAGCGCACAAATTACGATATCGAGATGATGCAGGAGTTGGGCTACTGCTCGGGCATCGAGAACTATTCGCGCATAATCTCAAACCGCCCGGCAGGCTCTGCGCCAATGACGCTGCTCGATTACTTTCCGAAGGATTTCCTGCTGTTCGTGGACGAAAGCCACGTCACTCTGCCGCAGGTCAGGGCGATGTACCGCGGCGACCACGCGCGCAAGGAGTCACTGGTTGAATACGGCTTCCGTCTGCCGTCGGCTTATGATAACCGACCGCTCAAATTCGAGGAATTTCAGGAGCGCATAAATCAGGCCGTGTATGTCTCCGCAACGCCCGGCGACTACGAGCGCGAAAGGGCAGGGCAGATAGCCGAGCAGATAATCCGCCCGACCGGCCTGCTCGACCCCGAGATATCCGTTCGGCCGATAGAAGGGCAGATCGACGATCTTATAAGCGAGATAAATATACGCATCGAAAAGGGCCAGCGCACTCTGGTCACGACGCTCACAAAGAAAATGGCAGAGGATCTTACCGAGTACCTCGGAGCCGCCGGCATAAAGTGCAGGTACATGCACCACGATATCGGCGCGATAGAGCGTATGGAGATAATCCGCAGCCTGCGCCTCGGCGATTTTGACGTGCTTGTCGGCATAAACCTCCTGCGCGAGGGACTTGACCTCCCGGAGGTGAGCCTTGTTGCAATTCTCGATGCCGATAAGGAGGGCTTTCTTCGAAGCGAAACGAGTCTTATCCAGACCATCGGCCGCGCGGCACGCAACGCCGAGGGCACGGTGATCATGTATGCCGATACCGTGACGAGGTCGATGCGTCTTGCAATCGACGAAACCGAGCGCCGCCGCGCAAAGCAGGCGGCATATAACGCAGAGCACGGCATCGTGCCGAAAACGATAGTAAAAAGCGTTCGCGAGCTTATCGAGATATCCAGCGAGAGCGAGAAAACTCTGCGCCGTGCCGACGGAGTGAAGCTCACAAAGTCCGAGCGCAAGGAGCTTATCGAAAAGCTCGAAAAGGAAATGAAAGCCGCGGCAAAAATGCTTGAATTCGAGCTTGCGGCTCAGCTTAGAGACGAGATCGTCCGCCTGCGCGGCGAGGTGAAATGATGAAACTTCTTATACTTGACGGAAACAGCATAGTAAACCGCGCGTTTTACGGCATACGCGCGCTCACGGCGCCCGACGGAACGCCCACAAACGGCGTGTACGGCTTCCTTGCCATACTACGCAAGCTGCTTGACGATGAAAAGCCCGAGGCCGTGTGTGTTGCATTTGACCTCAAAGCGCCGACGTTCCGGCACCTGAGATACGCCGGATATAAGGCTCAGCGCAAGGGCATGCCCGAGGAGCTTGCCGTTCAGATGCCGATACTCAAGCAGGTGCTTGACGCAATGGGCATTCTTCGCCTTGAGCTTGAGGGCTACGAGGCCGATGATCTGCTCGGTACGGTCGCTGCGCGGTGCAGCGCCGCCGGCTGGGACTGCCGCATCGTCACCGGCGATAAGGACAGCTTCCAGCTTATAAGTGAAACGACGCATGTCTGCCATGTCAAAAGCCGTATGGGGCAGACAACGACGACCGAGTATACTCCAAAGCTGTTTTTTGACGAGTACGGCTTTGAGCCAAAGCACATTATCGATCTCAAGGCTCTGATGGGCGACAGCTCGGATAACATTCCCGGCGTGCCCGGCGTGGGCGAAAAAACGGCTATGGGTCTTGTTCAGAAGTATAAGGATATCGAGACCATTTATGCCGGGCTTGACACCATAGATGTCAAAGAGAGTATGCGCAAAAAACTGCGCGAGGGCAGGGAGAGCGCCTTTTTGTCCTATGAGCTTGCAACGATACACACCGATGCGCCGATAGAGTTTGCACCCGATGACGCAAAGTGGAACGAGGACTATAAGCCTGAGTTGTACGATGTGCTCAAAAAGCTCGGATTTAATAAATTCATCGAAAAATGGGGCGTGAGCGAAAGTGCCGAGAGCGCGCAGAAGGCTGTGATTGAGCGAATTGAATATGTTGAATATGCCTCGTTTGACGAGATAATGCAGGCTGTTCAGAGTGCCGACGAGATCGCCGTAACGGCGGATGAAAGCTTTGACAGTATTGAGATATGCGACGGGAGGGCAGTGTACATTGCACGTTGGAGCAGCCTCGGAGACGACTATTCAAGGCTTCTGAGCCTTGTGTTTTCCGACGATGTGAAAAAGACTGCGCACAATGTCAAAAACCTGATGACGCAGCTCATTGCCGAAAAGCTGCCGCTTGACGGCTTTGTATACGATACGGCGCTTGCAGGCTACCTGCTTGACGCAACTGCCGGAGATTACAGCCTCGGCAGGCTCAGCATGGGCTATTGCGGCACGGAGCTTGACGGAGCGGAGGCTGTGTACAGACTGCGCCCTGTGACCGAGAAAAAGCTTGAGCAGCTCGGCATGACAAAGCTCTTCTACGAGATAGAAATGCCGCTGTGCCGCGTTTTGGCCGATATGCAGGAGCAGGGCTTTATGATAGATAAGGCAGCTCTCGTGAGCTTTGGCGAAGGGCTGACCGGCACGATAGCGGAGCTGGAGCGCGCCATATACGAGCAGGCCGGGTGCGAGTTTAACATCAATTCGCCCAAGCAGCTCGGCGAGGTACTTTTCGATAAGCTCATGCTCCCAGCCGGCAAAAAAACGAAAACCGGCTGGAGCACAAATGCCGACGTTCTTGAAAAGCTGCGCGGCAAGCACCCGATAGTGAACATGGTTCTCGATTACCGCATGCTCACAAAGCTCAAGAGCACATATGCCGACGGGCTTTTGAAGCTCATCGATCCGGACGGCAGGATAAGAACCAAGTTCCAGATGACCGTCACCGCGACCGGCCGACTGTCGAGCACCGACCCTAATCTTCAGAACATACCCATACGCAAGGAGCTCGGCAGCCATATCCGCGAGATGTTCATTGCATCTAAGGGAAATGTCCTTGTCGATGCCGACTACAGTCAGATAGAGCTGAGGCTGCTTGCGCACATATCCGGCGATGAGCATATGCGCGCGGCCTTTTTAAGCGGAGAAGATATACACACAGTTACGGCTTCACAGGTGTTCAATACGCCGATCGATGAGGTAACGCCCTTGCAGCGCAGCCGCGCAAAGGCCGTAAACTTCGGCATAGTCTATGGCATATCACCGTGGTCGCTTGCGCAGGATATCGGCGTAACGCAGGGTGAGGCAAAGGCGTACATGGATGCGTATTTAAATAAATACGACGGTGTGCGCGACTATATGAAGTCCATCGTCGAAAAGGCAAAGCAGGACGGGTATGTTACGACGATCTATTCGCGCCGCCGCGATCTGCCGGAGCTTAAATCATCGAATTTCAATACAAGATCGTTCGGAGAGCGCGTTGCGCTGAATATGCCGATCCAGGGCACTGCGGCGGATATAATTAAGCTTGCAATGGTGAATGTGTATAACAGGCTCAAAGCCGAGGGACTCAAGGCAAAACTCATTTTGCAGGTGCATGACGAGCTTATATGCGAGTGCCCCGAGGCTGAGGCGCAGACTGTTGCTGACATTCTGCGTGAGGAAATGAGCGGCGCTGCCAAGCTCAGCGTACCGCTCACGGTCGATGCAAAAATCGGACACAGCTGGGCGGAGGCGCACTGATGCTGACATATGAACAAGCCGGGGACGTTCTCGACGATCTTGTTGACGAGCTGCCCGAGGAGATATTCAAAAACTTAAACGGCGGAGTCAGCTTCGTCGAGGATGCCGTGCGCAGCGACGACGGAAGATACACGCTCGGCATGTATTTCCGCGATAAAATGGGGCGGCATATCGAGCTGTATTACGGTTCGTTTACAGAGCTTTACGGAGACATGGATGATGAGACCTTCCGCCGGCGCTTAAAGAGCACGCTCCACCATGAGCTTACGCACCATATCGAAAGCCAGGCCGGCGACCGCAGCCTTGAGCGTTGGGACGAGCGCCAGTCCGAGCTTTATGGTTTTGGCGGTATTGACGTAAAAAGCATACTGTTTGTGTGCGATGATAACAGCATGTCGCTTGTTGCAGAAGCGGTATTTAACTCGTCAAAGGGCGATTACTGCCCGGAGATCATGGCATATTCGGCCGGGATCGACGTTAAGGACGAAATAAATCCGCGTGTGAAAAAATGCTGCGAAGCGCTTGATATAAGGCTGCCGCACGGATATCCTGTGCCGGTAACGCGCGAGCTTATCGAAAGCTGCGATGTCGTGCTGTGCATGACGGCGCTTCAGGCGCAGAAGCTGTCGGATGAATATCAGGATATGGACGAGCGCATTATGTGCCTTGCCGATGAGGATATCTATCCGCCGACGCTTCCAATAGGCTGGAAAAAATGTGTTCTGCGCATTGAGGATGAAGCTCTTGCCGTCATAGACGAGCTGCGCGAGGAGGACATGTGATGGTGCGCATTGTCGATACAAGAGCCGAGCATATTGACGATATCCTGCGCATCGAGCAGCAGTGCTTTTCACTGCCGTGGACTCGCGAGCAGCTTACAGCTCAAATGACGGATTCCATGCATGTTTTTCTTGCTGCCGAGGCCGAAAACGGCAGGGCAGTTGGCTATGTCGGCCTTATGTACGTCCTTGACGAGGGGTATATATCAAACGTCGCCGTGTCGCCGGACAGGCGGCGCGAGGGGATAGCCGATATGCTGCTTGACGAGCTTCGCGCACGAGCTGAGGCTGCAAAGCTCAACTTTTTGACGCTCGAGGTGCGCCTTGGCAATGTGCCGGCGCAGAGCTTATATAAAAAACACGGTTACATTGAGGTCGGCAGGCGAAAGGGGTACTACAGCCTGCCGAAGGAGGATGCCGTTTTGATGACTTGTTTTCTAAGTGAGGAAGAGAAATGAAAATACTTGCCTTTGAATCATCCTGCGACGAAACAGCCGTCGCTGTCGTAGAAGACGGACGGAACGTATTGACAGATCAGATATTCTCGCAGGCCGACCTGCACGCCATTTATGGCGGTGTTGTGCCGGAGATAGCGTCGAGAAGCCACGTCGAGGTCATATCCCGTCTTACGCAGCGCGCCGTGGAGGCTGCAGGAATAGAAAAAAGCGATATCGATGCCGTCGCGGCGACCTATGCGCCCGGACTTATCGGGACTGTGCTTGTCGGACTCAACTTTGCAAAGGCAGCTGCCATGAGCCTCGGCGTTCCGCTTATCCCCGTGCACCACATAAAGGGTCATGTCGCGGCAAACTACATAGCATATCCCGAGCTTGAGCCGCCGTTTTTGTGCCTTGCGATATCAGGCGGCAATACGCTTATAATCGACGTGCGGAGCTATACAGATCTAAATGTCATCGGCGCAACGCGCGACGATGCGGCAGGCGAGTGCTTTGATAAAACCGCACGCGTGCTCGGACTGCCGTATCCCGGGGGCAAGCCCATTGACGATCTTTCGCAAGGCGGTGACGATAAAAAATATCATCTGCCGCGCACGCATATTGAGGGGCATCCATATGAAATGAGCTTCTCCGGCCTTAAAACTGCCGTGATAAATATCGTGCACAATGCCGAGCAAAAGGGCGAGGAACTGGACAGAGCCTCGCTTGCGGCATCCTTCACGGCCGCCGTGAGCGACGCTCTTGTGCCTCGCACAATGATGGCGGCAAAGGAGCTCGGGTATAAAAAAATAGCCATTGCCGGCGGTGTGGCGGCAAATTCGCGCATCCGTGCCGATTTCAAGGCTGCCGCCGAGAAAAACGGCTGCGAGCTGTTCGTTCCGCCGTTGAAGCTTTGCGGCGATAATGCGGCAATGATAGGCTGCCAGGGCTATTATGAGTACCTCGCCGGGAACACTGCCGGCTGGGATCTCAATGCCTACGCGAATATGGAACTGTAGGGAGAGAACGTATGGGCGTACATGACGGACACAGGGAGCGGATGAAAAGCCGCTTCGTCGAGGCCGGCCTTGATGGCTTTAACGATCATAACGCACTTGAGATGCTGCTTTTCTACGCCGTTCCGCGCAAGGACACAAATGAGCTTGCGCATAGGCTTTTAAAGCAGTTCGGCTCGCTCGCATCCGTTTTTGAAGCAAAGCACGAGGAGCTTATGCGTGTTGACGGGATAGGCGAGAACGCCGCAACGCTCATAAAGCTCATTCCCGAGGTCAGCCGTCGCTATCTGCTTACTAAAAGCCTACCGACGAAGGTTATCCGCCGCAGCGAGGATGCCGGTGCATATTTTGTCGCCAAGTTCATGTACGAGGTAAATGAGATATGCTATGCGCTGCTGCTTAACTCATCCAACGGAATAATAGCCTGCAAGGAGATAAGCCGCGGCGTTGTGAACGCAACCGAGGTCGGCATAAGAATGCTCGTTGAGGCGGCCATAAAAAGCAACGCTGCCGCCGTTATAATCGCCCATAACCACCCCGGTGCGCTGCCGCTTCCGTCGAAGGAGGATGAGTACTGCACCCGGCTTGTGAAGAAAGCTTTGGAACTTGTCGATATAAAATTACTTGACCATATTATCGTCGGTGGCAAAGAGTTTCAATCTCTTAACAAAAATGGACTTATGTAAACGAAATGATGTTTTCAAAATGTAACAAAATTCGACTTCAGGGCTCTACATAATTTTACATATCGGCGCTAAACACTGAAATTCAATGATTTTTCAGTGTTGGAAACTCTGTTGAAAATGTTGATAACTATTTGCAAAATAATTTTTTGAAATAATTATGTAAACGGTTTGCGACTGCTTTGTAGCATTGAAAAAGCGCTGAAATTCTTATATTTTTTATAAACATAAATTGTCAGCATAATGGCTTACAAATTTGAGCAATAACGAGCAGTTATAACTTTTTTTGTTTGACTTTATCGCCGCCATGTGCTAAAATGCGAAATGTCCTTTGCTGGTGTGGCTCAATGGTAGAGCATCTCACTCGTAATGAGAAGGTTGTGAGTTCGATTCTCACCACCAGCTCCATGGAAAAAGATCACCGGGAAAAGCCAAAGCTTTTCCCGGTGATCTTTTATATTGCAGCAAACCGCCGCAGGCTTTTTTCAGTCATTTTCGGTGCGGATAAGGTTGCTTACATACGGACGCTTTCCGGACAGTACCTCGTCATAGAAATTCTGTTTCCAGTCGATATAGGCGGTGCTGTCTTCAAGCTCCTTGGTCGTTTGGCGCAGACGCTCCTGCTTTTTAGCCGGCATCTCCTTTCGTGGGATCCGGTGATGGTCGGAGCCGAGCCGACTATCCAAACCATCAGCCACGAGAAAATAAGTACAACTATGGTTCGTATTGCCGTTGCGGCGTCGGAATCGGTCTTTTTGATCCCACATTTTGCGAGAACCGACGTCAGACCGGCAAAGAGAGCCGAGCCGAACGCGAAAAGTATCCACATAATGTTCGCCTTACTTTCTATATATCATGAGATCATTATAACACAGCCGCCGTCATTACGGCAGCGTATTATAAATTTTACATTATACATGTAAAAACACGGTGCATCCTGAAAGCTGCACCGTGTAATTTGTTTTTGCTTCGTATCTCAATCGACTACAAAGTAGCGATAGAGGAAAGTTACGATCTGCGCGCGTATGCACTTGTCATTCGGAGAAAATGTTTTTGCCGTGGTGCCTTTTGTCACGCCGACTTCGACCGCCCAGTCTACTGCATCTGCATAAAATGCATGCTTCGGGACATCTGTAAAACCGGCCGATTTATCGGCTTGAGGATACATATCCCAGCGCCAGAGGAAGGTCACAACCTGAGCACGGGTAACGGTTGCGCCGGGCTGGAAGTGATCGGCGGTGACGCCTGCTGTGATGCCTTCTTCGGCGGCCCACATAACGGCCTTGTAGTAAAAGCTGCCTTTTGGAACATCGACAAATTGGCAGACAGATGATTCAGGCTCGGGGCATCCGGCTGCTCGCCACAGGAAGGTTACGACCTGGGCACGGGTGCAGCTTGCGTTCGGGCTGAATGTCGTGTCCGTTGTGCCGTTTGTAATGCCGGCGTTTACCGCCCACAGAACGGCATCGTAGTAGTATGCCCCCTCCGAAACATCGGTAAAGTTGTTTGCGTACGGTTCATCCGGGTCATCCGGCAGGTCGGGATTTTCTCTGTCGCTGTCGGGGGCATATATGTTCCCGCTGCCATCTTTTGCATAATAGTCATCGTATTCATCCATGGGTATGAAAACCGTGCAGCTTTCGCCGTCAGATATCGGGAGAGAAGCAAAGTCAACGGTGCGGACAGGCTCAAGCTCGGATGCGTCGTAAGTGTAGATCTCTGCACCGACGTTGGCTGCATCTGATCCGGAAACCGTGAAGCTGTATCCCGAACCATCGGGCAAAGTGGCGATGAGCCCGATATCTGTCATCTCGAGTGATACCTCTCCGCTGACGCAGGTACCGTTTGCATAGCTGCCGGCGGACTGGCCTTTTGTGTTCCAGAAATCGACCTTGATGTCACAGGTTTTAAGCTGCTTGTCCGCAGGCGGATACACCAGGACAGTGCGTGCGTGATAGCTGCTGTAGAAATCGTCCTCGCTCTGCAAATTGTCAACTTCCAGATGCGCAAGATAGTGCTCTGGATAGTGGGCAAGTCCGAGCGTGTTGAGATTCAGAAGAGCATCGGGGATCAGCGTATAATTTAACAGTGCACAACTGAGCACTTTCTTGAGTGCGCTGTTTGAGAGCACGCACCTTAAAGTGTCGCTCTTTTCAAAAGGAGAGCCGGGAGGGGTACCGAGCTCGCTTCCGGTGAAGTCCATTATATCCTGCTGGACATCTGTGTAGAGAACTTTTCCGAATGCGGAGCTGCCGCCGGGACCGTTTGTGAAGGCTACCTCGCAGAACCTATCCAAAAATGTGCGCTGAGAGGGTTTGATTTCTCGGGTAAACATTCCGGAGATCTCCTCAAATTTATCCCACAGCTTGTCGTTTTTATCGTAGGGAAGCGACAGCGTTGTTCCGTACCGCGTAAAGCCCCATGCCGTGGGAGCAACGCGCGGCACCAAGTCCACAGGACTTACTATGTTGAAAATGTTAGGGTCAAAAAACGTTTCTGCCGAATCGCGGGATGCGCCTGCCGGAGTTGCAAATGTGTAGACGTATATGTCCACAACATTGGGCTTTATACCGCCGATGGTCGCGTTGTTCAGCGCACGCCCTAAAAGATTGGCAACGGCAGCGCCGCGGCTGAAGCCTACTGCCCAGATCTTCAGGTCACCCTTGATCTCGTGGCTCTGAACATAGTCACTAAGACCGCTCAGAACGTCGTTGGCAGCAGTCTGGAAGCCGTAATGGTTGCGGTTGAGCTTTTCCTCGCTGCTGTACACGTTGAAGTTGCTTGCCCATTCACCGCCGTAGCCGCCGCCGCGGATAGGAACGGCGATCAGGGTGTCCGTGCCGCCGTCCTTATTCTTGATATACTTCATTGCAAGGGTGTAGGCGACCTTGTCCGAGGTATCATCAAGCGGCACATCATAATTAACGTATTGAATCGAGCTGAAATTCAGATTGTTCAGCAGCTCCCGAACATTTTCGGTTCTGGAAATCGCCGTGCCGACGCCTTCGCCGCGCCATGTGGTGTTAGCATTTGTCGAGAAGGTCGTCATTTCAAGGCACAGCGAGGCCTTTGCAAGATCGGCACTGTAGCCGTAGCCGTCATCTTGAGCGTAGAAGTAATCGTCGGTGTAATTAAACTGCCAAGACCGTGTGTGGCCTATATTGCCCTCGAAATTGAAGTCAACGGTAATGGGCTCGTTATCTCCCGGCTTTGGATCTGTCGGCGGAGTCTCGGAGGGGACGTTGGAAAGATCCCAATCTTTGAGAATGCTTGCGCGGCTTTCAAGAGTGTAGAGCTTGCTCTCGGCATCGGGCTTACCGTTGATAACAGCATTGCCGTTGTAAGTATAGTTTACTGCAAGATCGTCCGCGACTCTGTTATTAATGCTTTGACCGCCGGAATTGCGAACACTGCTCGCGCTGCTGAGCGTGAAGAAATCATATGCGCTTCGGGAAGTGCTTGCGCATTCAACATTGACCTTTTCGAGGGCATTGGCGGAGTTTTTTGAGTCTTCGTCGCTGATGCCTGCCAAACGCGCGTAACCGGGCGTCTGAATATTGACCGAGCCCATAACAAGGCAGCTGTCAATATCGGCAAAGCGGCTGTTGTCGCCTATGCCGGCAACGCTGATATCGCTGTCTTTATTCGTGCCGGTGTATTTAAGGTCGATGTCAAGGTCGGCGATGCAGTTTATTACTGAGCCTTTTCCTCTCGCAATACCGCATGTTATGAATCCTATGTTGAGCTTATCAAAACTGCGCCGTACTGTCATGCTGACATTGCAGTTTTCAATAAGGCCAGTGTCATCACCGTATGAGTTGTAATAAGCAATGCCGCAAATGCCGCTGTCAGTGCCCAAAACATCGTTATCTTCATCGGTGCTTATTACGGTAACATTAAGATTCTTGATGGTGCCTAAGTTTTTCTCAATGAGCGTGCTTTTGAGATTATATATAGTGTGGCCGTTGCCGTTAACAACTCCGCCTTTAGGCAAAGTGCCGCAGGCTGCGTTGTTAAGCGTGTCGTATGCAATGTTCTCTGCGCTTGCGTCGATATCGTTCATCAGCAGGTAATAGCCGCTGCCGATGTTCTCCTTCAGGTCTGCTAAAGTGTAGATCGGCACATAGCCATCGGGAATATCCGACGCGGCAAAGGCAGATGCCGGCAGCAGCGCGAGCGCCATCACAAGCGCCAAAAAACCGGCAAGAAGTCGTCTTTTCACAGGATCGCCTCCTTAAAAGCGGTAAAACTCGGTCTGGTCGCTGTCGGGACGGTAAACGGAAACAAAGCTTCCGTCGGAGCTTGAATATGCGTAAACCTCCGATGCGTCAACGCCGGCGAGTCTTATAAGCTCTTCGCCGTCAAGGCCGAGAACGACTGCGTCGCCGTTATCGTCGGTAACGGAGAGAACAAGCTCATTGCCGGCAATGCTTCCGCCGCCAAGCTCGGAAATTATCTTGTTCATTTCCGGCAGCACAACGGTGAAATACGGATCCTCCGAGGTCTGAGTCCAGCTTAATATCTTGCGCTCTTCCTTGAGTGTGCCGTCAAGGCCGTAGATCTGAGCATAAAGATCAAATGTCTTAGGCTCGCCGTCCGGGAAATACACGGTGCCGGCAGACACCTCGTTGCCGTCTGCGTCCTTCCAGATAAAGCGTACAAGACCGTTTGCACACAGAACTACCTCCGCGCCCTCTTCGCCTTGAATGACCTGCCCTGTTACGACATTTATCGCGTAGTAGCGAGTGCCGTAGCCTTTTGCAAGCCACGATGCCACAAACCAGCCGTTTTTGCCGCTGCCGTCAAGAATGCCGAGATCGTAATCGAGAGTGTATATTAGCTTGCCGCTGGTTACGGCCGGAGTACCTGTTGCGGCAACTCCCGGACCTGTTGGCTGCTGCGTAGGCTCGGCTGTCGGCTGCAAAGTTTCGGCGGCGCCGACGTCGGGCTTATCGTTTGCGCCGCCGCATGCGCCGAGTATCATAAGCAATGCAAGCAGCATGCTGATAACAGAAGCTTTTCTCTTCATGGTCATATCCTCCGTGATTTACATGTTTATATTAAATTCAATTTCAATATCGTTTACAGAGAGCCTGCCGGGCCCGGCTTTGCCGACGGTTTTGACGTAGCAGCCTCCGGAGCCGCCCTTGAGGGATATTATCTCGGGGCCTATAAGCTCAAGCGCGCCGCTGCATTTTAAAACTATCGGTTCCTGCCAGTACGGCGCTAGGTTGCCGTATTCGTCAAGCGCGCGTATGCGAACCTCGGCAGCATCGTATGTGTCACCCTCGGAAAGCTCGGTTTTGCTCGGCCTTACCTCAAGGTGGACCTTCTGCCCCGGCGAGCGAGTCACTCTTTTTATTACCTCGCCGTCTCTTATCGCGTCAAAGCGCCACTTCGTGGCCTCGCCGCCCCAGTTGCCGACGTATTTTCCGTAAAGCTCAACGCCGTCGGAAAACTTAAAGCCCTTTGTTAGCATGAGCCGCGCAAACTTTGCAAGGATCTTCGGAGGAAGCGCGCTCGGCCCTGATTTGGCAACGGCAAGCAGGCATTCTTTAACAGTGGCGGCAGTCTTTTCGTCAAAGCCCTCCTGCGTTATAAGAAGCTCGCCGATAAAGTCGTCAATTATGACCGGTGGATGGGGGAGAGCGGGATATTCATCTTTTCCGGGGAAAAACTCGCGGACAAAAACGCCGTCCTTATAAAGCTTCACGCTGTCGGCGTTGGTGAAAACATAGACCTTGCCGATATCGCCTGCCGGGTGCTCGCCGATATCCATGGATGAGGAGACGACGCAGCAGGGAACGTTGTCGCTCTGGCTTGCGTAAACCGCGGCCGCGAGCTTCGGATTGCGGAACATGTCCATAACGCCGTGGTAGCATATCCCGTCGCCGCTGCCGAAGTCCTGATGCGTGTTGTAGTCAAACATGCACCACGGGAATATGCCGCATATATCGTCGGCGGCGTACATCGCGTCGAGCACCTTCGCGTGCCTGAGCGCGTGGCTGAGTCTGTGCCGCTCATCGTCAAAGGGCTTTGTCGGGAACATGTGCCCGTTGCACTCGGAAACGAAATACGGCCTGTGCTTCTTGCTCGTCACGTTCTTTTTCGCCTTCAGACCGGCATTGTCGCCGGTGTGCGAAAAGTCGTTGTATGCATAAACATCCTCAAGCAGGTGACTTTTTTCGAGATATCTGACGCCGCTCGTCTGGCGGCCGGAGTCGAGCGTGTGCGCAACGGCATTCGTTTTTCTGTAAAGTTCGTCGCAGTCCTGCGATTCGTTTATCCTGACGCCCCACAGCATGATAGACGGATGGTGCATATATTGCCGAACCATTTCATCGGTGTTTTTAACCGCCTGCCGCTTCCAGTCCTCGTCGCCGATATGCTGCCAGCCGGGGATTTCGGTAAACACCAGCAGCCCCAGCTCATCGCAGCGCGATATAAAGTGTTGCGACTGCGGATAGTGCGAGGTGCGCACGGCGTTAACGCCAAGCTCGTTTTTGAGTATCTCGGCGTCAAGCTCCTGCACCGATTTCGGCATGGCATAGCCGACATAGGCGTATGACTGATGCCTGTTAAGTCCGCGCAGCTTTATCCTCTGACTGTTGAGATAGAATCCGTCGTTTTCAAACCTCACGGTTCTGAAGCCGAAACGCAGGCTCTTTTCGTCAACGACCTCGCCGCCGCGCATTGCGCGAACACGCGCTGTGTGCAGAGCAGGGGAGTCCAAGCTCCAAAGCTGTGCATTCGGAACGCTCAGCTCAAACGCCTTGCCGCAGGCCGAGGCAATGACCTTGCCGCTGCCGTCAACAATATCGGTAGCAACGCTTTCGCATTCGCTTTCTATCCTCACTCGCAGCTCGTGCAGGCCGGTGTTCTCGATTAGAACTTCTTTGATATACTCGGGATCCTTTACCTCAAGCGTTACCTCGCGGTAAAGTCCGCCGTAGCACAGATAGTCGATGACAAAGCCGAACGGCGGAATGTTAAGGCTCTCGCGCGTGTCGAGCCGCACGTCAATGATGTTTTCGCCGCCGAAATTAACGCTGTCCGTTATATCAACTGAAAACGCCGTGTAGCCGCAGGCGTGATATCCGACACGCGTTCCGTTGCAGAATACCGTTGCCTCGTGCGCTGCGCCGTCAAAGCGCAGTATAAGCCGCTTGCCCTGCCACTCCGAGGGAGCGGTAAAGCTCTTTCTGTAGCCGCAGACCATTTGATAGTCGCGGCAGTCGATATAATTATAAGGTATCTCCCTTGCCGTGTGCGGCAGACGGACGGAGAGAGCCTTGTCAAAGCCTGCGTCGTAGTCCTCGGTAAACAGCCAGCCGTTATTGAAAGCAATGTCCATATCGTAGCTCCTTCGAATTTTTAATGTAATTTTATCATATCCGCGATGCAATGCAAGATGTAGTTGATTTTAAGGCCATAAAACTATATAATATTTCTGAAATTTTTAGATCGGAGTATGAGAATGGATAAGCTTCTGAACACAAAACTGTTTCTGCTGGATATGGACGGCACGCTTTACCTCGGCGACGAGGTGTTTGACGGCGCGGTGGACTTTATCGATACCGTTAAGAAAAGCGGCAGAGAGTATATATATCTGACCAACAACTCCTCGCGTGCCGGCGTTGACTATATAACACGCCTTAGAAAGCTCGGCTTTCCCTGCGAGAAGGAAAATGTTTTCACCTCCGGCATGGCAACGGCAATGTATCTCAACAGCCGCCACAAGGGCGAGCTTGTCTATCCCGTCGGAACTCCGGCGTTTTTGGGCGAGCTTGAAAGCTATGGGGTTCCCCTTGGCGACAGCGAGGAGGTCGGCGTTGTCTGCGTTGGCTTTGATACGACGCTTACTTATGAAAAGCTCGATAAAGCCGTGCATTACCTTCGCCGCGGCGCTGCATTCGTTGCCGCAAACCCCGACTGGGTGTGCCCCATGCCGGCAAATGAGGTCCTGCCCGACTGCGGCAGCATCTGCGCGCTTTTGACCGCCGCAAGCGGAGTCGAGCCGGTGTTTATCGGCAAGCCGAACCGCAATATGGTTGACATAATATCCGAACAGACCGGCGTTCCCAACGAAAATATCTGCTGCGTCGGCGACAGGCTTTATACGGATATAGCCGTTGCTCAGAATGCCGGCGCAGTGTCTGTGTGCGTTCTGTCGGGCGAGAGCAGCCTTGAGGATATTGAAAAAGCCGAGCGCAAGCCGGACTATGTTCTCAAAAACGTCGCGGAGATCGCGGATATACTCAAAGCACACATGTGATTTACAGAATGTTATTTAATTTTCGCACAAAGTGTGTTATAATAGCTTAATGGTCGGGAGGTGAGCAAATGCCGAAGCAGACCGGAACAAAGCAGATAGCGTCAAATCGCAAGGCCTTTCACGATTATTTCGTGCTTGACAGGTTTGAGGCCGGCATAGAGCTTGCCGGAACGGAGGTCAAGTCGTTAAGAGCGGGAACGGTCAATATGAAGGACTGCTACTGCACGATCAAAAACGGCGAGCTGTTTGTCAGATCGCTGCATATAAGCCCGTATGAAAAGGGCAACATTTTTAATAAAGACCCCGTGCGGCCGAGAAGACTGCTCATGCATAAGCGCGAGATAGTCAAGCTCAACGCAAGAGTTATGCAGGAGGGCGTGGCGCTTATTCCGCTGTCGCTTTATTTTAAGGACAGCAGGGTGAAGGTCGAGCTTGGCCTGTGCAAGGGCAAAAAATTGTATGATAAACGAAATGACGACGCAAAGCGAGAAGCCGCGCGCGACATTGAAAGAACTTTGAAGGAGAGACACTGATGAGCAATCCTGTAGTAACAATCGAAATGGAAAACGGCGATATCATAAAGGCCGAGCTTTATCCCGAGGTCGCACCCAATACGGTCAACAACTTCATCTCGCTGGTAAAGAATAAGTTTTATGACGGCGTTATTTTCCACCGAGTAATTCGCGGCTTCATGATCCAGGGCGGCGATCCTCAGGGCATTGGCGTAGGCGGCCCCGGCTACTCTATCAAGGGCGAGTTCAAGATGAACGGCGTTCCCAACGATCTCAAGCATACTCGCGGCGTCCTGTCGATGGCGCGCGCAATGGCGCCCAATTCCGCCGGCAGCCAGTTTTTCATTATGCATGAGGATGCACCCCATCTTGACGGCCAGTATGCCGCGTTCGGCAAGGTCATAGAAGGTATGGAAAATGTCGATAAGATCGCGACCTGCATGACCGGCAGAAACGATAAGCCCATACACCGTCAGGCAATGAAGAAGGTCACTGTCGACACCTTCGGCGTTGACTATCCCGAACCTGAAAAGATGTAACGCACTATGGGGTGCGGTCATCCGCACCCCGTGTAAAGCAATAGTCCAATTACCGGACATCGTTGCAGTGCGACGCGGTACAATGTTACCGTCGAGTTGACGCGAAGATCACCGCCCGACTATCGGACGGCGTTGCAGTGCGACACGGTGCAACGTTACCGGTCGAGCTGACGCAAAGATCACCGCCCGACTACCGGACGGCGTTGCAGTGCGACACGGTACAATGTTACCGGTCGAGCTGACGCGAAGATCACCGCCCGACTACCGGACGGCGTTGCAGTGCGACACGGTACAATGTTACCGGTCGAGCTGACGCGAAGATCACCGCCCGACTACCGGACGGCGTTGCAGTGCGACACGGTACAATGTTACCGGTCGAGCTGACGCGAAGATCACCGCCCGACTACCGGACGGCGTTGCAGTGCGACACGGTATAATGTCACCGGTCGTGCTGACGCAATATAGAACAGTACCAGCCTAAATACGCTACTGAAATGGGGATGTACCGGTTTCGACGGGGGTATGGAGGCAGGAATAGCGAGCGGATGCGCCTACCATCCTAAAAATGGGCAGCTTATAAATTAAAGAACAACAACGATACTGTTCTTCTCGCTGCTTAATTAGCGAGCGTTCCCTCCGGGAGGACCACGGCCCGGAACGGAGCGTCGATCAGTGGTGCCCGTGAGTGTGCAAAGCTTTGAGCACACCACGCATAATGAAGCTACCGACTCTGCGAGCCTGACGGCCGGCGCGCAGGGAAGGGAATATAAATGACCGTATGCGCTCGGAGAAGTTCCTGTTAAAGTGCTTTCGGACGGGGGTTCAACTCCCCCCATCTCCACCATATCCACCGCAGCATATCTGCTGAGGTGGATTTTCTATTGCCAATGCGGTGAAAATATGGTAAGCTGAATCAAAAATAATGAAATGAGATGTCAAAAATGACAGAATCGCTGTTTTATATTCAAAGAATACGCGCACAATATGATACCGGCATTTTTTCCAAATCCGATAAGCGCATAGCCGACTATCTGCTTGAGCACCCGGGTGCAGTTGACGCTGAAACTGCAAGCTCGATCGCCGAGAAGGTGGGAACAAGTCCGGCAACAGTCGTGCGCTTTTGCCGCAAGCTCGGCTTCAAGGGCCTGACGGATATGAAAAACAGCGCCGCCTATACGAACTATATTGAAAGCTCGACCACGGATATGGATCTGAAAAAGGGCGACGATGCGGAGACTGTCACTAACAAGGTCCTGCAGTATATGAAGATGGTGCTTGACCAGCTGAAGCTGTCGCTCGAGCCGGAGCTTTTGCAGAAAGCGGCTGATAAGCTTGCCGATGCAAATCATGTTGTGATACTGGCCGAAGGCGGTTCGGGCACGATCGCGAGGGCTGCATACGATATTTTTCTCAAACTTGCAATACCATGCCGCATTGTTGATGATATAATGTTTCAGATCATGGAGATCAGCATGATGGACGAAAACGATGTGCTGTTTTTGATCCTCAACTCCGGCAGAACATATAACGTTTTGCAGAATGCATCTTACGCAAAGCAGCGCGGGATATACACCATCGGCGTTGTCGGCACGAAGGGAACACCGCTGTCGAAATACCTTGATATCGAGCTGCCGACATGCATTTTCAGCAGCAGTTATCTGAGCGATATCTCCGCTGCACGCCTGTGCGAGCTTGTGACGGTTTCGATCCTTCACTCCATCATGGCGCTTACACGTGACAGCGAACAAATGAAACGCGGAGAGCGTATTGCTAACTCAATCGAGCTTAAACGTATCCCGGGAAATCAAAAATTCTGAATATAATATCCAGTAAACTTCAACTTAAAAGTACGGTAATTTATGAATTACCGTACTTTTTTACGTTTCAGGAGATAAAATTGTTTGCTTATTAACAAACTATTCGTGTTTTTTACCAAAAACAAAATGTGCATTTTATGCAGTGCAACGAATTTCATAATTTAAGCTTAAAAATGAAATGAAATTTCATTTTTCGCTTGATTTGCACCAAAAACTCTGCTAAGATTTATATAGAAATTGTTGATGATGATGAAAGAGCAAAAGTGATTGTATTGAATGCTTGGCGGCTGATTTGAACTAAGGAGAATATCAATGAAAGTTTTAATGATCGGGGCAGGGGATATTGCAAAATCCCATGCCAGAGCCGTTGAGAAGCTTGGCGGCGAGATTGTAGGCGCTTTCGATGTAAGCGAGAATGCGCTCAAGTCCTTCAAAAAGGAATTTTACTGCGACGTAATAAGCTACGAGCAGATCCCGGAGTATGTCGAAAAGGCAGACTATGCAGTTATTTCGACGCCTCCGACGAAGCGCCTTGACTATGTCGAGATGGTTCTGTCAAAGCATGTTCCGCTGTATCTTGAAAAGCCCATTGCCACAACTCTGGAAGATGCAGAGAAGATAGTTGCCATGGCAAAGCAGTATGACGCGAAGATAATCGTCGGCTTTGCCCACCGCTTCCGCCCTGCGTTTGTCAAAATGTACGATATGGTCAAGTCCGGAATGTTCGGTGACCCCGTCAACGTTTTCAGCTACCGTGTCGGCGCAGGCTTTGGCTACGGCAAGAATAACGCCATGTACGGCAACTCCTGGCGCACCGACCCCAAGCTCGCATGCGGAATGACTATCGAGTCGGTATCGCACGAGTTTAACCTTCTGACCTCGCTGGCAGGCGAGTTTGATACCATTGCCTGCAACGTCAAGGGAACCATAAGCAACGTTCCGCAGTTCGACACCAACTCGACCATGGTCATGAGATGCAAAAACGGCGCAGTCGCCTCGATAATGACGAGCTGGAGCTCCGGCGCCGGCGCAAACCTCAAGGGCTATATCGGAACAAACGGCAGCATCCTGCTGCGCGGCCGGAATATGTTCGAGTTTGACTCTCTTACATATAAAACAGTAGATATGGATCACGAGGAGAGCATCACATTCAATGATTCCTATGATCTCAACAAGGACGAGGTCATCTACCATGTCCACGTTTACTTCCAGGACTGCCTGAAGAACAATAAGCCTGTTGAGATCGGCGGCCTGTCCGAGGGCATGAAGGTTCTCAAGCTCTCGAATGCAGCTCTTAAATCCGCTAAGGAGCAGAAAACCATAGCTCTCGGTGATTACTACACCCTTTAAGCGAGGAGGATACAAATGAACGAAAAAGTCAGTATGCTCAAAGAAAAAGCAAAAGAACTCAGAAAAACGGCGCTGACGATGATTTTCGAAGCACAGTCGGGCCATCCCGGCGGTTCGCTGTCGTCAGCCGACATCGTAACGGCTCTGTATTTTTCCGAAATGCACGTTGACCCGAAAAATCCGCAGTGGCCTGACAGGGACAGATTTGTTCTCTCAAAGGGCCATGTCTGCCCGATCCAGTACGCGGCGCTCGGCAGCCTCGGATTTTTCCCGGAGGAAGTGCTGCACACCCTGCGTCAGGAAGGCTCCATGCTTCAGGGTCACCCCAGCATGCTCAAGTGCCCCGGCATAGATATCTCCACCGGCTCACTCGGCCAGGGAGCTTCCTGCGCCGTCGGCATGGCTCTTGCCGGCAAGCGCGACCATAAGGACTACCGCGTGTTCACGCTCCTCGGCGACGGTGAGATGGATGAGGGCATAGTCTGGGAAGCCATGATGAGCGCAAACCGTTATCGGCTTGACAATTTCGTCATAATAGTAGATAATAATGGTCTCCAGCTCGATGGTCCCTGCGATCAGATCATGCCGCATATCGACCTGAGCGCAAAGGCGGCAGCCTTTGGCTTTGAGGTCTACGATATCGACGGACACGACATGCAGCAGATACTTGACGCTTTCGATAAAATACGCGCAGCCAAAAACGGCAAGCCCAAATTCATCAATGCAAAAACCGTTAAGGGCAAGGGCGTTGATTTCATGGAAAATCAGGTTTCGTGGCACGGCACGGCTCCCAATGCCGAGCAGTATGCCGACGCAATAGCGCAGATAGACAGGAGCTGAGATCATGGAAAAAGGTAAAATGATAGCTACTCGCGACGGCTTCGGCGACGAGATCGTTGAGGTCGGCAAGGAAAATAAGAACATCTATGTGGTTGACGTTGATATCGGCAAATCCTGCAAGACCGCAAAGTTTATGAAGGCTCTGCCGGAGCAGTATGTCAATGTCGGCATTGCCGAGCAAAACGGCGCCGCGCTCTCGGCCGGACTTGCCACCACCGGCAAGATCCCGTTTGTCGTGACCTATGCGGTGTTCGGCTCACTGAGAATGTGCGAAATGATCCGACAGGAGATGTGCTACACCAATCTCAATGTCAAGATCGCATGCTCTCACGGCGGCGTTACCCCGGCAAACGACGGCGCAAGCCATCAGGCGATAGAGGATCTGGGCGTTCTGCGCACCATTCCTAACATCACCGTTATTCAGCCGGCAGACTACGTTTCGGCAAGAAAGCTCGTCCGTGCCGCGGCCGAGACCTACGGCCCGATGTATCTGCGCTTCACGCGCGACGCCGTTCCCGTCATCTATGACGAGGATCAGGAGTTTACCATCGGCAAGGCTGTCCGTCTGCGCGACGGTAAGGACGTTGCGATAATCGCGATCGGCGATACGGTGCGCCTTGCACTGGATGCCGCGCGCGAGCTTGAGAGCAAGGGCATAAGCGCAAGAGTTCTCGATATGCACACGCTCAAACCGCTGGATAACGAAGCTGTCGATGCCTGCATTAACGATATCGGCAAGATAATCACCGTTGAAGATCACAACATCATAAACGGTCTTGGCAGCGCGGTGTGCGAGCGCGCAGCCGAGGCAGGGAAGGGCAAGGTCGTGCGCATCGGCATACAGGACTGCTTCGGCCAGTCCGCGCCGTATGAGCGCCTGCTTGCAGTCAACGGCATTACGGTTGAGAATATCGTTGAAAAAGCAATGAAAGGAATATGATTATGCCACTGGTAACAACCAAGGAAATGTTCAGCAAGGCCTACGCAGGCGGTTACGCCGTAGGTGCATTCAATGTCAATAACATGGAGATCGTGCAGGGCATCACAGAGGCGGCCGCAGAGCACAAAGCTCCGGTCATCCTCCAGGTGTCCAAAGGTGCGCGCGCATACGCAAACCACACCTACCTGATGAAGCTCGTCGAGGCGGCAGTCGAGGAGACTGGACTTCCCATAGCGCTCCATCTTGACCACGGTGACAGCTATGAGCTTTGCAAATCCTGCATAGACGGCGGTTTCACCTCCGTCATGATCGACGCATCCTCCAAGTCCTTTGAGGATAACATTGAGCTCACCCGTAAGGTCGTTGAGTACGCTCACGATCACGGAGTTGTCGTCGAGGCAGAGCTTGGCACACTCGCCGGCATTGAGGACGAGGTAAATGTCTCCGCCGAGGATTCGTCCTACACCCGTCCCGAGGACGTTCAGGAATTTGTCGAGCGCACAGGCTGCGATTCTCTCGCTATCGCTATCGGCACCTCTCACGGTGCATATAAGTTCAAGCCCGGAACGAAGCCCCAGCTCCGCTTTGACATTCTTGAGGATGTCGAGCGCCGTCTGCCCGGCTTCCCGATAGTTTTGCACGGCGCATCCTCCGTACCTCAGGAGTTTGTAAAGCAGATCAACGAAAACGGCGGCAATATGCCCGGTGCTATCGGCGTTCCCGAGGCTCAGCTCCGTCAGGCAGCATCCATGGCAGTGTGCAAGATAAACATCGACTCCGATCTTCGTCTTGCAATGACCGCATCCATCCGCAGCTACCTGAACGCTCATCCCGATCATTTTGATCCGCGCCAGTACCTCAAGCCCGCACGTCAGGCAATAAAGGACATGGTCGCACACAAGATAGTCGATGTTCTCGGCTGCGACGGAAAGGCATAAGCTATGAGCAAACATCTTAAAGGAGCCTGCATATTCGGGCAGTCCGGCGGCCCTACCGCAGTCATAAATGCCAGCATGTATGGCGTAGTCAGCGCGGCTCTCGCTTCCGAGAATATAACCCGTGTCTACGGTGCTCAGTACGGCATAAAGGGCGTGCTTGAGGACAAGCTTTTTGACATGGGCGCAGAAAACGCCGAGGAGCTTAAGCTTCTGCTGAATACTCCGTCGTCGGAGCTTGGCTCATGCCGCTATAAAATAGCCGATCCCGAGAATGATGACAGCGATTATAAGCGCATACTTGAAGTTTTCAAGAAGTATGACGTTCGCTACTTCTTCTATAACGGCGGCAACGATTCGATGGACACCTGCAATAAGATAAGCCGTTATATGAGCAGTGTCGGCTATGATTGCAAAGTTATCGGAGTTCCCAAGACGATCGACAACGACCTGTTCGGAACGGATCATTGCCCCGGCTACGGCAGCGCGGCAAAATATATCGCAACATCCTGCATGGAGCTTTATAAGGATACCTGCGTTTACAGCACCGGCACGGTCAACGTAGTTGAGATAATGGGCCGTCATGCCGGCTGGCTTGCGGCATCGGCAGCACTTGCTACATATAAGGGCTGCGGCCCCGACCTCGTTTATCTGCCCGAGCGCGATTTCGATATGGAAAGCTTCTGTGCCGATGTCGAGCGCGTGTATAAGGAAAAGGGCAAGGCGCTCGTCGTCGTCTCCGAGGGCATCCACTATGCCGACGGCAGCTTCGTTTCCGAGGCAAAGACCTCGTCAAACGACGGCTTTGGGCATGTGCAGCTCGGCGGACTTGCCGTCATGCTCGCTGCGGTACTTCATCAGCGCATCGGCGTCAAGGTCCGCGGAATTGAGCTGAGCCTTTTGCAGAGAGCTGCGGCGCACCAGGCTTCCGCCACCGATATTGCCGAGGCCGAGATGGCCGGCCGCTTTGCCGTTGAATCGGCGCTGAGCGGCGTAAGCGGCAAGATGGCTGCCTTCGGTAGAGACACCGAGGGCGGCCGGTATCGCTGCGTGCCGACCCTCATTGACCTCGAGGATGTTGCAAACCGCGAAAAAACGGTACCGACAGAGTGGATAAACGCCGAGGGCAACTTCGTGACCGAGGACTTCATAAACTATGCTCTGCCGCTTATCAAGGGCGAGAGCGAGGCAGTTTATGAGGACGGTCTGCCCAGATACGCAAAGCTCAAAAAGGTCTACGCTTCTCAGGAAGTACCGGTCTGAAACCATAAATAAAAGTCCACCGCAGTCTTGATGAGCTGTGGTGGACTTTTTGCACATTGACCGTTGTGACTCAATATGATAATATGACAACAAAAATGATGAACTCGAGGTGCTGTATGAAGAAAATCGCTTTGCCTGTTTTGACTGTATGCTTTGCTTTGGCGGCACTCGTGTTTGCTTACCTTTGGTATGTCGAGAAAAGCAATGACAGCGATTTAAAACAGCTGGCTCAGGCGAGTGCGACAGATGCATACACGCAGTTTTCATCATATCAGACTAACGGAAATGATAGTGACTACTGGAGCGGAGTCGCTTCATTCCGTTCGTTAGAGCAGGCATATGTGCTGCTGGTGCAGGGCACAAATAAAGAGACAAATTATCTCATTTGCAATGACGTTTACGGGAGTATGATCTCAAACCCGGATAAGTGCAAAGACAACATTGACGAAATCGTAAGCGCGCTCGAGTACCTTAGCGAAGATGTTGAAAGCATAACGGCGCATGACAGGATGCTTGAGCTTCGTAATACTCTGCGGCATTAGTTCTGTCATTTATTGTGTGCGGCTTTTTCTTTTGACGCGCATTTGCGCAGAGAACCTGCTGCGCATCGGTTCGGCTGCGTGGGCAAGTATAAGAGTGCGCCCGCCGTATGTAAAAATGTCGGCCTCGACGCCGCCCGGACAGCCGTCAAAAAGGTCCGATATCTCGTCGTTTGTAAGCTCCTTATCGTTAATAAGAAGTGCAGTGGCTTCGTCGGATAACATAATATTTTACTCCTGAATTTAACAAATTTACATTTTGAGAACAAAATTTAATCAATCTGAATAACAGCTCACAAAATTTCGTTAACAAAGCATAGTTTAGCGGAATATTTTTTGATTTTCTATACAAAAATTATGGAAATATCACAAAGAAGGTGCTATACTGTTTTAGCATTATGTAAAGCAGATAATTATTTTTCCCGAGGCGCATTATGAGCTACATTGAGAAGAAAATAGATAGTGAAGAAAAGTATCGCGGCGTCATTGTGAATGTTCGTCTTGACCACGCCGAGCTGTGCGACGGAAGCATCGTAAAGCGCGAGGTAGTTGAGCATCCGGGCGGCGCGACTATACTGCCGATCGACGACGAGGGCTATTGCTATTGCGTAAGGCAGTTTCGTTATCCGTTCCAGAAGGAGCTGCTTGAAGTGCCTGCCGGCAAGCTTGAATACGGTGAGGATCCGTACGAGTGCGCGGTGCGCGAGCTTTCCGAGGAAACGGGCTTTACCGCCGACGAGATCATAAGCCTCGGCGAGGACTATTCGTCCCCAGGATTTTCGACCGAAACGCTGCATATATATCTCGCGCGCGGACTTCACCGCGGCAAGAGCCATCTTGACGAGGGCGAGTTTCTGAGCGTCGAAAAGCACCACATAGATGAGCTTACGCAGCTTGTCATGGACGGAAAGATCGCCGACGGCAAGACCATCATCGCCGTTCTTAAGGCAAAACGCCTGCTTGAGAGCGAGAAATAGTTACGATTTGTTTACATTGCTAATTGCCTTTGCATATGCACTATGCTATAATAACAAACCGGTGCGTCAGTACCTATGGAAGGTGTAAAATATGGAAAAGTACGTCATAAACGGTGGAAAACCGCTTCAGGGCGAGGTTGATATAAGCGGAGCGAAAAACGCGGCGGTCGCGATAATTCCGGCTGCACTGATGGTTGACGGTATCTGCCGCATAGAGAATATGCCGCAGATCAGCGATACCGACATGCTCCTTACGATATTGACTCAGCTCGGCGCCGAGGTCAGAGTGATCTGTCCCGGCACTATAGAGATAGACAGCCGCAACGTAAGATTCTGCGACGCTCCCTTTGAGCTTATGCGAAAGATCCGCGCATCTTATTATCTCATCGGCGCAATGCTCGGCAGATTCGGCAGTGCAAAAACAACTATGCCCGGTGGGTGCAACTTTGGTGTTCGCCCAATCGACCAGCATATAAAGGGAATGAACGCCCTCGGCGCTGACGTCGATGTGCGCAACGGCTTTGTGTATGCCGAGGCGACCGACGGCAGTCTTCACGGAGCAAAGATTTATCTTGACAAAGTATCTGTAGGCGCAACAATGAATATCATCCTTGCGGCCACCATGGCAAACGGAAGGACGATAATCGAAAACGCGGCAAGAGAGCCGCATATAGTTGACCTTGCAAACTTCTTAAACTCCATGGGCGCGGATGTTCGCGGAGCAGGTACGGATACGGTAAAGATCAACGGAGTTGACAGGCTTCACGGCGGCAGCTATTCCATTATTCCCGACCAGATTGAGGCGGGAACCTATATGGCAGCCGCGGCGGCCACCGGCGGCGAGGTTCTTGTCAAGAACGTCATCCCCAAGCACCTTGAGTGCATTTCGGCAAAGCTGCGCGAAACCGGCACGATCGTTCAGGAATATGAGGACTGCGTCCTCGTAAAGGGTAACGGTCATCTGCGCAAGGCAAATATCAAGACCCTGCCGTATCCCGGATTTCCGACCGATATGCAGCCGCAGATGGGCGCTCTGCTTTGTATGGCGAACGGAACGAGCGTCATAACCGAGGGAATTTACGATAACCGCTTCAAATATGTTAACGAGCTGCGCAAAATGGGCGCCGATATTCAGGTTGACGGTCGCATTGCAATATTTGAAGGCGGCGCAAAGCTCACCGGCGCGCCCGTTATGGCTTGTGATTTGAGAGCCGGCGCTGCAATGGTCATTGCCGGTCTGTGCGCAAGCGGAAAGACCGAAATTGAGGATATACATTTCATTGAGCGCGGCTATGAGAATTTCGTAGGCAAGCTCAGAAAGCTCGGAGCAGATATCAGCATCGTCGATTACCCCGACGAGCCTGAGCTGCATGATAAAGTGATTTCGATAGGATAAAATATGCGTATAGTAACTTTCGCCAGCGGTTCTTCAGGCAATTGCAGCCTCGTTTCTGAGGGCAAAGCGAATATACTTATAGATGCGGGGATATCCATGCGCAGGACCGTTGCGGCTCTTGCACAGCTCGGACTTACTCCGCAGGATCTGTGCGGAGTGCTCATAACACATGAGCACTCCGATCACATTTCCGGGCTTTCGATGCTCATTAAGCATCATGACCTGAGTATATTTGCACCAAAGCCCCTGTGCGAGGAGCTTTGCCGGGTAAAACCGGAGATAAAAAGCAATTTAAACTACATACCCGAAGATGATAGGCTCTCCCTCGGCGGCGTTGAGGTCAGCTGCTTTAGAACCATGCACGATGCCGCTTACAGCGTCGGCTATCGCTTTGAAGGCGAGGAAACCTTAGGCTTTGCAACCGATACCGGCAGCATAAACGATGAGCTTATTGCCGGGCTTGAAGGCGCGGATACTGCGCTTATTGAGGCAAATCATGATATTGCAATGCTTAAAAACGGAGCGTATCCGTATTTTTTGAAGCGCAGAATACTTGCGCCCACAGGGCATTTGTCAAATGACGACAGCGGAATTTTGGCTGAACATCTTGCAAAACACGGAACAAAGCATATAATATTAGGGCACTTGAGCCGCGATAACAATACGCCTGCGCTTGCGTACGGCACTGTCAGCACCGCCGTTTCCGTTAAAAACGTGCAAATAAGTGTTGCTACGGCAAATAATATGCTTGCAGTCGAGGCGGGAGAGAGGTTAAAATGCTTAGCATAAGACTCATATGCGTCGGCAAGCTCAGAGAGCAGTTTTATGTTGATGCATTCGCCGAGTATTCCAAGCGCCTGTCGGCCTACTGTAAATTTGAATGTATTGAGCTGAATGAAACAAAGTTGGGTGCTTCTCCGTCAGATAAGGAGATAGCCGCGGCGCTGGATAAGGAAGCCGGAGATATTGAGCGTGCAATAGGTAAGGACGCTTACGTTATTGCAATGTGCGTCGAGGGCAGGCAGCTTAAAAGCGAGGATTTTGCGCGGAGGATAAACGAACTTGCCGTTTCCGGAAGGGGAAGGCTGTGCTTTGTCGTCGGCGGCTCGTTCGGCCTGTCGCCTAAAATAAAGCAGCGCGCGGACATGCGCCTTGGCATGAGCGAAATGACCTTTCCGCACCATCTTGCACGGGTTATGCTCGCCGAGCAGATCTACCGCAGCTTCAAAATCCTCGAAGGATCGAGATATCATAAATAACGGAGGGCAGTAATGGACGAAAAAGTTAAGCTCGAATGGGGAAGAAAGCTCACCGGCGATCTTCTCAAAAAGTGGCCGAAGGACGAAAACGGCGAGCCTATAGAGCCTGTTTTCCTTACACATTGCAAGTGTCTTGACATCAGCGACGAGATGATAGTAAACTTACTTGAGGCATATGGCATTCCGTGCATAAGACAGTATCCGAACGACGGCGATTTCGGCCGCCTGATCCTCGGGACAAGCGGCACGGGTGTTGAAATATATGTACCTAAGACAATGTATGAGGACGCTGTCAATTTAAGCGAAGGGAGCGCAGAATATGACGAGGAATTATAAGGAAGAGTACCAGCGCTGGCTGGACAGCCCCGCACTGAGCGAGTCCGAATGGGAGGAGCTCAACTCAATAGCAAACGACGAAAAAGAGATCGAGAGCCGCTTTTTTGCGCCGCTCGAGTTCGGCACTGCCGGACTGCGCGGAACAATGAAGCTCGGTCTGCATCAGATGAATGTCCACATCATCCGCCACGCCACCCAGGCGTTTGCAAACGTCATCAAGGCCGAGGGCGAGGAGGCAATGAAAAAGGGCATATCCATCTGCTTTGACTGCCGCAACAACAGCGAGCTTTTTGCTCATGAGGCTGCATGCGTTATGGCCGCAAACGGCATCCATGTGCGCATTTTTGACGCTCTGCGTCCGACTCCTGAGCTGAGCTTCGCCGTGCGCTACTACGGAACCACTGCCGGTCTTAATATAACCGCATCTCACAACCCCAAGGAGTATAACGGCTACAAGGTATATTGGTCGGACGGCGCTCAGCTTCCGCCGCAGCACGCTGAGGCGATCGCCGAGCAGATGAGCAATATCGATATATTCGATGACTTTGTCAGCTGCGACTTTGACGAAGCCGTGTCTCAGGGTAAGATTGAGCTTATAGGAACCGAGACCGACGAGGCATATCTCGAGTGTGTGCTCGGACAGGCTATAAACAAGCCCCTCGTAGCTAAGGTAGCTCCGGAGCTTAAGATAGTCTACACTCCGTTCCACGGCGCAGGCTATAAGCTCGTTCCCGAGGCTCTGCGCCATCTGGGCATAACTCAGCTTTATCCCGTGCCCGAACAGATGGTCATTGACGGAAACTTCCCCACGGTTGAGAGCCCAAATCCAGAAAACCCCGAGGGCTTTTATCTTGCGGTCGATCTTGCAAAGAAGGTCGGCAGCGATCTTATAATCGGAACCGATCCCGATTCTGACCGCATAGGCGTTATGGTGCGCTCCGGCGAGGACTATATCTCCATCACAGGCAACCAGCTCGGCGTTTTGCTGCTCGACTATGTCATAAATGCGCGCAAGGCAGCCGGAACTCTGCCGGAGAATGCAGGCGCTGTAAAGAGTATCGTAACCACCGAGATGGCAAAGGCCGTTGCCGAGACCAACGGCGTTCACTTTGAGGATACCTTCACCGGCTTTAAATTTATGGCCGAGCGTATCGCGCAGTGGGAAAAGGCCGGAAGCTATAAATATATCTTCGCCTATGAGGAAAGCTACGGCTATATGATGGGTGACTATGTCCGCGATAAGGACGCAGTAACGGCGTCGATGATGGTAGCCGAAATGGCCGCTTACTATCACGATAAGGGCATGAATCTCAGCCAGGCAATGGAAAGCCTGTACGAAAAGTACGGCCGCTACGCCGAAAAGACGCTCAATCTTGTTATGCCCGGACTTGACGGCATAGTTAAGATGAAAGATCTTATGGCCGAGCTTCGCAGCAATCCGCCGAAGCAGATCGCCGGCGTCGAGGTGTTCAGGCTGCGCGACTATTCCGACGGCAGCATAAAGGTTCCCGAGCTTGGCGTTATGGGTCAGACCCCGATAAAGGGCTCGAACGTTCTGTATTTCGAGCTTGCCGACGGAACGAGCTTCATCGTCCGCCCGTCCGGCACGGAGCCGAAGGTCAAGGTCTATATACTCTGCAAGGGCGCGGATAAAGCCGAATGCGACGCTAAGATCGCAAAATATTCCGAATATGCGGAAAGCCTGAGAAAATGAAAGATAAACTTAAGCAGCTCGGAGGGCTGTTTATAACCTTCGCCGTGGTCGGAGTAACGACCTTCGGCGGAGGCTATGCGATGCTGCCGGCGCTTCAGCGCGAGGTCGTCGAAAAGCGCCGCTGGGCAACGGATGAAGAGGTCATGGACTGGTACGCCATCGGCCAGTGCACGCCCGGCATTATCGCCGTTAACACAGCCACCTTTGTCGGTCAGAAGCAGGCAGGCGTGCTCGGTGGGATATTCGCCACTCTCGGCGTTGTGTTTCCGTCGCTAGTGATAATAACGATCATTGCCGCGTTTATTCAGAATTTCGCGCATCTTCCTGCGGTGCAGAGCGCGTTTGCCGGCATCCGCGTGTGCGTGTGCGTGCTTATTCTCAATGCAGTCGTGAAGCTGTGGAAAAAGTCCGTCGTTGACTGGAAAACGCTTCTGATATTTGTTGCGGTGTTCGCATGCAGCGTGTTTTTGAGCATTTCGCCGGTGATATATGTTCTCGCCGCCGCGATAGCCGGAATCATCGTCAAGGAATTGGAGGCGCGTAAATCATGATATATCTGCGCCTTTTCTGGGAGTTTTTCAAAACCGGCCTGTTCGCCGTCGGCGGCGGACTGGCAACGCTCCCGTTTATCTATGACATATCTGACCGCACGGGCTGGTTCACCTATCAGCAGATAGCCGATATGATAGCCGTGTCCGAGTCAACGCCTGGACCGATAGGCGTCAATACGGCGACCTACGTCGGCTATATAACAGGCGGCTTGCCCGGAGCGATCGTTGCAACGCTCGGCCTTGTGACTCCGGCGATAATTATCATACTCATCATTGCGTCCTGCCTGAAAAAGTTCAGGGAAAACCGCTTTGTTGACCATGCTTTTTACGGGCTGCGCCCGGCCTCGGCAGGACTGATTGCCGCAGCAGGCTTTTCCGTTGTTATGCTTGCGCTCGTCCGCGAAGATGCGTTTAAGGCAAGCGGAAATATCCTTGACCTGTTTTCCTGGAAGGGACTTGCGCTTGCGGCTGTAATATGGGTGCTGACAAACCTTGTCAAGAAAACGAAGGACCTGCACCCGATATTCTATATCGCCGCCTCTGCCGTTGTCGGCATACTTGTGTTTTAAAATATTGCTGCCGCGCCGAGCAGGGCAAGTGCAGCTGCGATAAGCGCCGTCAAAAACCGTCCGATCATGTATCGGGCGGTTTTTATATCCGTTCCGGCTATCATGGAAAAAGTCTGGAAGTGAACCGAAAGGCCGCCCCAGGAGAGAATAAACGCAGCAAGGGCGAGATTAATTGGGCTTATTGCAAGTCCGGTCATGCTGCCTATGCCGTTTCCAAGCTCGAGAATGCCCGAAAGCAGCGCTGCGCACCAGCTAAGCTCGGCTCCGAGCATGTATGAAAGCTCGCCGGCAATGCTTCGCGTTATATCCATAGCGTCGAGAACGCCGTTTATCGCCGAAAAAGCAACCACAAAGGCGCAGACACCTATCATCGAATCGGCAGCGCGCTTAACCGACGCCGTGAACGCCGCCGAGAAGCTCACCGGGGAGAATATATCCTCGTCATAGCAGATATCGCACGGAGCCTTCGGGCAGATAATAACGCCGAAAATGAGCGCTGCCAAAATATGCACGGCATACAGAAAAAAGCCTGCCGAAGCAGAGCCGAAAACGCCGACCCCGGCGGCACCGATGATAAATGCAGGCCCGGAGTTATTGCAGAAAACTATGAGCCGAGATGCGTCGTCACGGCTTACAAGCCCCTGCGCTCTCAGCCGTGCTATGTATGCAGCGCCCAGCGGATATCCTCCGGTGACGCCGATAATGAATGCCGAAACTCCGTGGCCGGACATACCGAGCCGTGCTCCAAGCGGCGCAAGCGCGTTTGACATGAGCTTTGATGCGCCAAGCTCGTTTAAAAGATTGGCCGCAATGAAAAACGGAAACAGCGACGGTATGATCATCTGCGCGCACATTATAAGCCCTGCTTTCACCGCCTCGGCAGCGGCCTTCGGGAAAATGAGCAGCGCGGCGAATATGCCGAATGATGCGAAAATATACAGAGCCTTTTTCATCCTATCAACTCCTTGTCCATGTATTAAGCTATGCTTTGCGGCATAGGTTTAGACTGCGGAGGTGAGCGTAAATGAAAACAAAACGCGACAGAGCCGAGCTTCTTGCCGATAAGCTCGGTATCCCAGCCGATGCTCTCGGCTGCGTTAAGCTCAGCCTCTGCGGAAGAAGCCGCCTGCTTATTGAAAACCACCGCGGAATAATCACATATAACGATGATCTTATTGAGATCGACTGCGGCAGCGTTAAGCTCGCGGTGCGCGGCGATGCCCTGCGTCTTGAGGCGATGAACGGAAGCGATATGTTCATATGCGGCAGAATTATTGCATTGGAGTTTGAATAAATGAGAAAGCTTTACGATCTTGCGCGCGGAGTGGCTGAGCTTGAAGTCTCCGGCGCGCAGCCCGAGCGCATACTAAATTACTGCGCCGAAAACGGGATCGAGTTTTGGAACGCAAGCCCGTGCCGGGATTTTTCGATCACCTTTTGCGTACATGCATCCGATGTCGATAGCCTGCTTGCGCAGAGCGGCAAAAACGGAATTGCTGCAAAGCTCATCTCCGAAACCGGTGGCAGGAAGCTCGTGCTCGGTGCAAAAAGACGAGCCGTGTTTTTGCTCGCTTTCGTTTTTTGTGTTTCGCTTGCTGCCGTATCGTCGCTGTTTTTGTGGAAAATCGAGATAAGCGGAAACGATAAGCTCAGCGACGCCGAGATCTTGCGCAAGCTTTCAGAATGCGGCGTTGACTACGGCGCGTATTGGCCGGCGCTGTCGTCCGATGAGATACGCAGCCGCATAGTGGCAGAGATGCCGGAAATAGCATGGCTTAGCCTGAACGTTCGCTCGTCAAAGGCCGAGATCATAGTTCACGAGCGCATCGATAAGCCCGATATCGTCAACGAAAAAGCGCCCTGCGATATAATCGCTTCAAAAAGCGGCATGATCAGAAAAATGTCCGTCCTCGAGGGTGAGAGCGCGGCTATTGTGGGAAACGCAGTGGCAAAGGGCGATGTTCTGGTGCGCGGACTTATGAGCAGCGAAACGGGGGATGAGCGCTATGTTCACTCAATGGCGCAGGTTATTGCCGACACATGGTATGAGATAAGCGCCCAGACGCCGCTGCTTGAAGAGCGAAAAATCGAAAAGAGCGGCCGAAACACGGCTTTTTCGCTCGTTATCGGGAAAAAGCGGATAAATTTTTTCTCCGACAGTAGAAATAAATACGATAGTTGTGATAAAATAAATAAATTAAAGTACATATCCCTCGGCGACGTTTTTGTTTTGCCGATCGGATATGCCGTCGAGCGCACAACGCAGTATGAAACGAGCCTTTTGCCCATAGACGAGGATAAGGCCGTCGGGCGCATGAAGGAAAGCCTCAAAAATGAGCTTCAGCGCCGCATAGGCGACGGGCAGATAGTGTCAGCGGAGTATTCCGTGTCCAAGACCGATAATGTCATGACGGTCACGCTGCGCGCTCAGTGCACAGAGAATATTGCCAAGGAGGCAGACTATGATTGAAAGAACGATAGAAGTCGAAAGGATGGAGCATGTAATAAGCGTGTTCGGCTCGTTCGACCGAAACCTGAGCATAATTGAATCCGAGCTTGGCGTTAAAGTCCTTGACCGCGAGAATAAGATACACATCTGCGGCGAAGAGGAGAGCGTCATGCTCGCCGAGAAAGCGATAAACGGTCTGCTGACGCTTGCCGCACGCGGCGAGAATATCGACGCGCAGAGCGTGAGATATATCCTCAAGCTCGTTGCCGAGGGCAGGGAATCGAAGATAAACGAGCTTGCAAGCGACGTTGTGTGCATAACGGCAAAGGGCAAGCCGGTCAAGGCAAAAACCCTCGGCCAGAAAACCTATTGCGACGCAATAGCAAATAATACGATAACTCTCGGCATCGGCCCTGCCGGAACGGGCAAGACCTATCTTGCCGTTGCTGCCGCGGTCGCGGCGTTCAGAGCCGAGGAGGTAAACCGCATAATCCTGACCCGCCCTGCCGTTGAAGCCGGCGAGCGCCTCGGTTTTCTCCCCGGTGATCTGCAAAGCAAGGTCGATCCGTATCTCAGGCCGCTTTATGACGCGCTGTTTGACATGCTCGGAGCCGACACATATCAGAAATATCTCGAGCGCGGAAACATTGAGGTCGCGCCGCTTGCCTACATGCGCGGCCGTACGCTTGACGACAGCTTCATAATCCTCGATGAGGCTCAGAACACCTCGCGCGAGCAGATGAAAATGTTCCTTACCCGAATAGGCTTCGGCTCAAAGGTCGTTATAACGGGCGACATTACGCAGATAGACCTGCCGGAGGACAAGGTCAGCGGCCTGAAAATTGCAATGAAGGTTCTTGACGGCATTGAGGACATATCCATCTGCAAGCTCACAGGTGCCGACGTTGTGCGCCACCAGCTCGTTCAGAAGATAATCGAGGCTTACGAGGTCTACGATAAGAAAAATCCGCCCGAGCCTGCCGCAAAGTCCGGCCCGTATAGGAGGAAAAAGCAATGATAAAGCATGAGATATATGTAAGCCGCGAAAAAAGCGGCATGGGACACAATAATGCGGCTGCACTCATAAAAAAAGCCGCAGCTATGGCGCTGGACGCCGAAGGCGTGGACAGGCCGTGTCTTATAAGTGTTATGCTCACCGATAACGAGGGCATCCGTGAAACAAATCGGGATTTTCGCGGCATTGATGCTGCAACGGACGTCCTGTCTTTTCCGCTCAACGAGCTGACACCGGGCGAATTTGACGCAGCCCTTTGCGATACCGACCCGTATACGGGAGCCGTCATGCTCGGCGATATGATGATATCGCTCGAAAGGTGCGCACAGCAGGGAGAGGAATTCGGCCACGGCTTTGACAGGGAGGTAAGCTACCTCACGGTACACAGTGTTCTGCATCTGCTCGGCTACGATCACGTCGATGAGAGCGAAATGAAAAAGCAGATGCGCGCAAGAGAAAAAGAAATAATGGGAGACATATGATATGATAAGCAAAACTGCAATGATAACTATATGCGGCCGCCCTAATGTCGGCAAATCAACGCTCACAAACGCGCTTGTCGGCGAGAAAATTGCCATAGTTTCAAATAAGCCGCAGACCACGCGCAACCGCATCAGCGCCGTTGTCAACCGCGGCGACACACAGTTTGTCATAATCGATACTCCGGGCTTCCACAAGCCGAGAACGCGCCTTGGCGACTACATGGTAAACGTCGTAAAGGAGAGCGTTGCCGACGTTGACGCCGTTATGCTGCTCGTCGAGCCGATAGCGAATATCGGCAGGCAGGAGGAAGAGCTTATAGCTCGCATAAAGGAAACCGGAGTTCCGGCCATACTTGTTATAAATAAGATTGATACCGTTGAAAAAACCGAGCTTTTGGAGGTCATGGCACTGTATTCCGCAGCACATGACTTTGACGCGATAATCCCGATGTCGGCCAAAAACGGCGAGGGAATAGACGAGCTTCTTGCGGAGCTTGAAAAATATGCTCAGGCAGGGCCTCAGCTCTTCCCGGACGATATGATATGCGATCAGCCGGAAAAGCAGATATGCGCCGAGCTTGTGCGCGAAAAGCTTCTGCTGTGCCTTGATAAAGAGATACCGCACGGAACGGCTGTCGAGGTAACGCGCTTTTCCGAGCGGGAAAACGGCATAATCGACCTTGACGTTACTATCTACTGTGAAAAAGCGAGCCATAAGGGGATCATCATCGGCAAGCAGGGCGCGATGCTCAAGAAGATCGGCGAGCTTGCCAGAGCGGACATCGAAGCCTTTATGGGAACAAAGGTCTTCTTGCAGACTTGGGTGAAGGTCAAGGAGAATTGGCGCGACAGCACAGCGCAGCTTCGCAATTTCGGCTTTACGGAATAATTACCACGCATATGCCGCCGCTGCCTAACTGATACTAAGCTCAGCGGAGGTAGCCGAATGAGTGATGAAATTCTCTGGCAGATGTTTGCCGATACAGGCGATCCGATGAGCTGGCTCATGTACAGAGCTTCGGAGAAGAATAAAAGTAACAAGCCGGCGGAGGAGACTCCTTCGCCGCAGAGCTGATAGAGTACATATGTTTAAAACGACAAGGGGCCTTGTGCTGCGCGAGGTTCGATACAAGGAAGCCGACAGGATACTTACTGTTCTGACGGAGGATATGGGCAAAATGACCGTCAAGGCGCGCGGTGCGCTGCGCAAGGGCAGCAAGATCGCCGCGGCTACGCAGTTTCTTGTGTTTTCCGAGCTTACGATGCTCGAACGCAACGGCTTCTGGACAGTCAGCGAAGGCTCGACGATCGAAGAATTCAAGGGACTTCGCGGTGATATAACGGCGCTTTCGCTTGCAAGCTATTTTGCCGAGTGCATCGAGGCGCTGTCCGACGAGGGAAATCCCGATCCGCTGCTTTTGCAGCTTATACTGAACTGCCTGTTTGCACTGTCAAACGACATGTATTCGCAGATGCATATAAAAACCGCGTTCGAGATGCGCCTTATGTCGCTCGCAGGCTATGAGCCGAACCTGGTGAGCTGCTGCGTGTGCGGTGCGTCCGATCCGGAGCTGCCGCGCTTCAGTCCTCGAAATGGCGTTATCTGTTGCCGCGAGTGCAACAATGCGCAGGTCCAGGCAAATTATGAGCTGTGTCCGGCGTCGCTTCAGGCGCTGAGGTATATAGTTTACGCGTCTGCGCGTAAAATGCTCTCGTTTAAAATCGACGATGATGCGCTCTCGCGCGCGTCAAAAGCGTCCGAGGCATATCTCCTGACGCAGACAGAGAGAAAGTTTTCAACACTTGATTACTGGAGACAGATAAAATAATGGATTTCTACGAAAAATCACTTAACATACTTGAGCTGCCTGTCGTGCTGGATATGCTGGCCGCCGAGGCCGTTACCGACGGCGGAAAGGAAGCGTGCCGCAGCCTCCGACCAAGCTCGGACAGGCTAGAGGTAAAAAATCGTCTGGCCGAAACGAGCGCGGCCAAGGAAATGATGGTAGTGCGCGGCAGCCCCTCGCTTTCGGGCATCAAGGATATCCGCCCGTCGCTGAGCCGTGCCGACCTCGGCGGAAGCCTCAATACGATAGAGCTTCTTAACATTGCCCGAGTTTTGCAGTGCGCGCGCCTTGTTAAGGGCTACACATCCGATGATAAGCTCGGCAAAAGCTGTATCGACCATCTGTTTGCCGCGCTGCACGCGAACAGATTCCTTGAAGAGAAAATAACCGGCTCAATAGTAGGGGAGGACGAGATCGCCGACAGCGCGTCGAGCGAGCTTGCAAACATCCGCCGCAAGATCCGCGCCGCGAGCGCCCGTGTGCGTGACTGCCTGCAAAAAATAATATCCTCACCGTCATACGCAAAGGTGCTTCAGGAGCCTATCATAACCATGCGCTCGGATCGCTTTGTCGTTCCGGTAAAGGCCGAGTGCAAAGGCGCTATCCCGGGCCTCGTTCACGATATATCGGCCTCCGGAGCTACGCTTTTTATTGAGCCCATGGCAGCCGTTAAGGCAAATAACGAGCTTCGTGAGCTTGCTGCTAAGGAAAAAACGGAGATCGAGCGCATCCTTGCCGAGCTTTCGGCAGACTGCGCCGCCCATGCCGAGGATATCGCGTCGGACTATTCCTATCTTATTACCCTCGACGGTATATTTGCGCGCGCAAAGCTTTCATATAAGCTCAACGGCATTGAGCCGGAGCTGAGGGAAAAGGGCGTTGTTCTGCGCCGCGCGCGGCATCCGCTGCTGCCGAAGGATAAGGCGGTGCCGATAAGCCTCGAGCTTGGCGAGGACTTTGATACGCTTATCATAACAGGCCCAAACACCGGCGGCAAAACCGTAACTCTCAAGACCATCGGACTTTTAAACGTTATGGCGCAGTGCGGCCTGCACATACCGGCAGATGACGGCAGCGGAGTGCCGATTTACAGGCATGTGCTTGCGGATATCGGAGATGAGCAGTCGATAGAGCAAAATCTCTCCACCTTCTCGGCACACATGACGAACATTGTGCATATTTTAGGTGAGTGCGACGCAGATTCGCTTCTGCTGTTTGACGAGCTTGGAGCCGGAACAGACCCCACCGAGGGCGCGGCGCTTGCAATAGCCGTTATTGAGCATGCGCGCAAAATGGGTGCGAACGTTGCCGCGACGACGCATTATGCAGAGCTTAAGGTTTATGCAACGAATGAAAATGGCATTCAGAATGCCTCCTGCGAATTTGACGTTGAAACACTCAGCCCAACCTACAGGCTGCTTGTCGGCGTTCCGGGCAAGTCCAATGCGTTTGCAATATCCGAACGTTTGGGACTTAGCAAAGAAATTATTGATGATGCAAAGGCCCGCATCGGAGTTCAGAACGCAAGCTTTGAAGCGACGATAGAAAAGCTCGAGCAGACACGCGCACTTTTGGAGCGCGATAGAGCGGAGACTGCCAAAAAATTGCGTGAGGCCGAGGAGAGCGCAAAAAAAGCGGCTTTTCTGCGTGCCGAGCTTTCCGTAAGGCTTGAAAAAGCCGACGAGAAGGCCAAACGCGATGCTGAGCGCATAATTGCGGAAGCGCGTCAAACGGCCGAGAACACCTTTGCAGAGCTTGATGAAATGCGCCGCAAAATGAATGATGATGAGCAGACGCAGGAGATAAATCATGCACGCAGCGAGCTCAGGCGCAAGCTCAATGAATCTCAGGGCAAACTTAAAGCAAAGGCACCCGAGCAGCCGAAGGAAGAGAAAAAATCGGCGCGCGATGTAAGAGCAGGCGATACGGTGGAGATAAAGTCCATGGGTGTCAAGGCCGAGGTCATTGATGTAAATCCGGACGGAACGCTCAATCTGCGCGCCGGAATTATGAACGTTAAGCTTAAGCCGGACGATGTGTATCTTATAGAGGGGCATGCAGCTAAGCAGAAGAAGCAGAGCGTAACTCTTGCAGGCAGCACGGCGCCTCGCGCGGCTGTAAGTCCGGAGATCGACCTTCGGGGAATGGAGAGTATTGAGGCGGTGAATGCTGCCGAGCAATATATTGACAGCGCGGTTATGGGTAAACTCAAGACCGTGACGATCATCCACGGCAAGGGGACCGGCGCCCTCAGAGCTGCCGTGCAGCAGATGCTCAAACGCAATAAGGCCGTGAAAAGCTACAGATTAGGTCGATTCGGCGAGGGCGAAAGCGGTGTGACAATAGTCGAATTGAAATAAAAGCAATCGATAAAATTTATTAATAATGTGTAAATCTACGAAATGAACAAAATCAGTTGACCTTTTTTAAATAATTTGCTAAAGTAGGATTAATCTTTTGTGATCAAGAGGAGTGGCGAGAATGGTAACCAAAGAAGTAGTTATTAACAATCAGGTGGGCCTGCACGCAAGACCTGCTACTTTCTTTATTCAGAAAGCTAACGAGTTCAAAAGCAGCATCTGGATCGAGAAGGAAGACAGACGTGTCAATGCCAAGAGCCTGCTCGGCGTTCTCTCTTTGGGCATCGTTAAGGGCACTGCTGTCAACCTCATTGCCGACGGTGCTGACGAGGCAACTGCTGTCGATACGCTTTCTGAGCTTATCGCATCCGACTTTACCGAGTGATATTAAAAAACGAAGCTAAGGGCGTGTTTTTAACACGCCCTTATTCGCTATATACGGAGAAATAGATGAAAAAAGAAAACAAAGCAATTCTTGAAATGCTAATGTGCGCGGCACTTTGGAGCATTGCAGGAATATTTATAAAGCTCATACCTTGGAATTCGTTTGTTATATCGGCTCTGCGCAGCTTTTTTGCGGGACTGACGGTGCTTGCATATATACGAATCAAAGGCTACAGAATAAGCATAAACCGCCGCACGATAGTTGCCGGAATGCTGCTGGGGCTTGTTTATATCGCCTTTGTAGCGGCCAATAAGCTCACGACCGCCGCAAACGCGATAGTCCTGCAATTTACCGACCCTATATTCATCGTCATTTTCTCGGCGCTGTTTTTCGGCCAGCGCTTTAAAAAGCGCGATTTTGTTGCGGCCATTTTTACGTTCATAGGCATTGCGATGTTCTTCCTCGATCAACTCGAGGGCGGATACCTGCTCGGAAACTTCGTCGCCATATTTGCAGGAGCCTGCCTCGGCGGAATGTTCATAGCCATGGGCAAGGCTGATACCGAGGAGCGTTTTTCCGCAATGCTCATAGGGCAGGCAACCGCTTTCATATTCGGCCTGCCGTTTATAATAACCACAAAGCCCGAGATATCCGCGCTGCCTGTTTTGTATATAGTCATTCTCGGCGTTTTGCAGCTTGGCATACCGTATATTCTCTATGGCAGAGCGTCGGAGTATTGTCCGCCGCTTGCGTGCAGCCTTCTCGGCGCCGTAGAGCCGCTTTTGAACCCGCTTTGGGTGCTGATATTCGACGGTGAAAAGCCCGGCCTGTTCGCGCTTATAGGCGGCGTTATCGTTATCGTTTCCGTAACCGTCTGGTGCATTGCGGGAAGTAAGGACAGTGAGGCGACAGATGCGCGAGAAGCTGCTTGAAAAAGCAAATAAGCTGCCGATGCTCCCGGGCGTTTACATTATGCTCGACGCGACGGGGCAGGTCATATATGTAGGCAAGGCAAAAAAGCTCAAAAACCGTGTAACGAGCTATTTTCGCGGCTCGCATCTGCCAAAGGTCGAGGCGATGGTGCAGAAGGTAAACGACTTTAACGTTATTGTCGTCAACTCTGAGTTTGAGTCGCTTATTCTTGAAAATTCGCTCATTAAGCAGCATCAGCCGCACTATAACATCCTGCTCAAGGATGATAAGGGCTATCCGTTTATAAGGCTTGATAAAAAAGCACCCTATCCGCGATTTACTATCGTCGGCAGCGCTAAAAAGGACGGAGCGTCATACTTTGGCCCATTCGGCGGACGAAGCGTAACGCGCGACATAATCGACGCTGCCTCAAAGGCGGTGGGACTGTCAACCTGCTCAAAGCATTTTCCGCGCGATATTGGGAAGGACAGACCCTGCCTCAACTACCACATGGGCAATTGCCGCGGCTGGTGCAGGGGAGAGCTTTCGCAGGAGGAATACCGCCTTGCCGTGGAGCAGGTCTGCCTTATTCTCGGCGGGAAAACCGGAGAGCTTATCGAGGAGCTTACGGACAAAATGCTTGAAGCTTCCGAGCAGCTTAGGTTTGAAGCCGCCGCCGAGCTGCGCGACAGGATAAAGGCGATAAAGAGCGTGTCCAACAAACAGAAGGTCATAGCCACGGCTTTTTCCGATACCGATGCGGTAGGCTTTGCACGCGGAGCAAAAAGCTGCTTTGTGGTTTTGCATTTTAACGACGGCTCGCTCACCGGCAAGGACTTCGAGCTTGTCTCCGAGCCGCTTGAGAGCGACGCCGAGGCCATATCGGCCTACATGCGTCAGTATTATTCATCGCGCGGCATAATGCCGAAAAATATTCTCCTGCGTGAAATGCCCGAGGATGCAGAAGCCTTGAGCGCACTGTTTAATCAGCTTTGCGGCCGCAAGGTCAGCATTGAGGTTCCGCAGCGCGGCGAAAGACTTCGCCTTGTCGAGCGCGCTGAGATGAACGCATCCGAGGAGATACTGCGTGCGACGACCGTTCAGCAGCGCAGAACAAATACGCTTATATGGCTTCAAAAGTCGCTTGAGCTGCCCGAGTATCCGGAACGTATCGAAGCATTCGACGTATCAAACCTCGGCGACACGGGCATTGTGGCGGCAATGACGGTGCATAAGGACGGTAAGCCCTATAAAAAGGACTACCGAAAGTTCAGAATACGAGATCTGGATATACGCGATGACTATGCGAGCATGACCCAGGCTGTTTACCGTCGGTTTGCTCATTTAAAAAACGGCGACAGCGGTTTTTCGGAAGCGCCGCAGCTGCTGCTTATTGACGGAGGTATAACACACGCCGCAGCGGCAGAGCGTGCGCTCGGCGAGCTTGGTATAAGCGTGCCGGTATTCGGCATGGTAAAGGATGATCGTCATCGGACGAGGGCGCTCGTTACGAGTACAGGCCGTGAGATATGCATAAACGGAAATCCGGCCGCGTTTGCGCTCATAGGCAATATCCAGGAGGAAACGCACCGCTTTGCGATAGAGTATCAGCGCTCGCTGCGAAACGAGAGCTTTGGCTCGGAGCTGAGCGCCATACCCGGAGTGGGCAGCGTCAGGAAAAACGAGCTGCTGTGCAGCTTTAAAACGATCAAGGCAATAAAAAACGCCGGATTGGATGAACTGAGTGCAGTTGTTCCGAAAAATACGGCCAAAGCGGTTTTTGAATATTATCATAAGGACGAGGAAAAGAAATGAGAATAATAAGCGGAACAAAGCGTGGAAAGAAGCTCAAAGAGCCGGATAATTATGATATACGCCCGACGACCGATATGGTCAAGGAGTCGATGTTCAATATCGTCCAGTTTGACGTCGAGGGCAGGCGAGTGCTCGACCTTTTTGCCGGAACGGGTCAGCTCGGCATCGAGTGCCTCAGCCGCGGCGCAAAGGAGGTCACATTTGTTGACCAGAGCAGGGAAGCCATAGCTATCGTTAAGCAGAACCTTAAAAGCTGCGGCTTTGAAGCGCGCGTTGTGCAGAGCGACTCGATTGCCTTTCTTGAGCGCGGCGCAAAGTTCGATCTGATACTGCTTGATCCGCCTTATGCGACAAATCTCATAGATAAAGCGCTGCAAATCATCAATTCCGTTGACATCTTGACGGAAAGTGGTATAATTGTGTGCGAAAGTGGGCGCGAAAAGCCCATGCCGGAGATGAATATGCCTTACTTTAAGTGTAAGGAGTATAACTACGGCAAAGTTAAGCTTACTACCTACAGCAGGGAGACAGATAAATGAGTCTTGCTATATGCCCCGGCAGCTTTGACCCGATAACGCTCGGACACCTTGATATAATCAGCCGCTCGGCGCAGATATTCGATAACGTCATCGTTTGCATTATGTTCAACTCTAATAAGACCAAGCCCATGTTTACGATAAGTGAGCGTGTCGAGATGGTCAAAAAAGTCGTCGAGTGTTTTCCGAACGTCAGAGTCGATACTTCCGCCGGTCTGCTTGCCGAATATGCAAAGCAGTTTGACGGTGCTGTTATAGTCAAGGGATTGAGGGCTGCATCTGACTTTGAATATGAATTTCAGATGAACCATATCAATAAAAAGATAAACCCCGAGCTGGAAACTATGTTTCTTACGGCAAACGAAAAATATACTTTTCTGAGCTCATCCGTCGTACGCGAGGTCGCGTCATACGGCGCCGATCTTACGCGCTTTGTGCCGCGCGAGATAGTGGCCGAGATAGAAGAAAAGGCTAAGTTATGGAGGCAGCAGTAATATGAGCGAGAAAAACGTTGAGGTAATGGAGCTTATCGAAACTCTCTACAGTATGGTGACCGAAGCATGGGGCGTTCCCCTCGGAAACGATAAGTGCATCGTTGAGAGAGAAAATGTCCTTGAGATACTCAATGAGATAAAAACGCGCATCCCCGTGGAGCTTGCCGAGGCAAAGCGCCTTGTTTCCGCCCGTGATGAGTTCATCGGCAACGCAAAGCGCGAGGCGGAGTCTATCCGCAAGAATGCCGAGGATAAGGCTCGCGCGATGCTCGAGGAGCAGGAGATAGTGCGCGTTGCAAAGCAGCACAGCGCAGAGCTTGTGTCCAATGCCGAGTATAAATCCAAGGAACTGCGCCGCGTTGCAAACGAGTATGTCGATGAGATTCTCCGCCGCACGGAAGAGACCGTCGGCTCGGCGCTCAAATCGATCAATCAGTCGCGTGCAAGCTTCCGCAGCCTCGCCGGCTCGGCCGCACCGGCTCAGCCCGTAACACAGGACGACGATGACGACACCGAGTGAGTTTAAGCTTTAGTCCTTAGCTTTGCTTTATTTAAATGAATATAGTAAAAAATCAGGAGTCCAAACGGACTCCTGATTTTCTTTGGGGAAGGAATCAATAAAAAGAAATAAGGAAGGAGAATAATGATTTGGTAAATTTAAGAGATGCTTTCTTGGGGGTTCCGGAAGTCCGGTGCATCTGAAACCGGACTTCCGGAAAATATGGGGGGAAGAGGATTATGAGAAATAGCGATTTGATCAGATGAGCTTCTTCTCGCGAAGGTCAGCTATCTTAGCGTCGTCGTAGCCCAGAATACCCTTGAGGATATCGTCGGTATCCTGACCGAGTCTCGGAGCACCGCGCCATACCTTGCCCGGAGTGCCGGACAGCTTCGGAACGATACCGAAAGCGGTGATATCCTTGTCGAGAGTCTGGTCGCGGTATTCGATGAAGTCTCCGCGGCTTTGATAGTGAGGATTCTCCAGGCAGTCCTTGGGTCCCATTACACGGCTGCAGGGAACCTTGAACTTTGCCATTGCGTCCTCAATCTCCTGCGCGGTGTGAGCAGCGCACCAGTCGATGACCTTTGCATCGAGCTCGCGGCCCTTTTCGGAAGCAACTGCCTCAAGTCCGGAGGAGCAGTCTTTGTAGTTGAAGTAGTCAAGGTCAAAACCGAGTGCCTGAATAGCTCTCTTGTAAACGCCGGGACCGAATGCGCCGATAGCGACGTCGTAGCCGTCCTTGGACTTGAACAGGCCGTAAGGCTGGAATGCGGCGGACTTGTTGCCGGAACGGGTGTTCTCACGTCCTGCCATGGTGTAGGAGGTGTACAGATCGCAGCAGTAGCTTGCCTGAACCTCAAACTGAGCAATGTCAACTATCTGGCCCTTGCCGGTCTTGAGAACGTTGATATATGCTGCGAGGACGCCGAATACGGCAGCGTATGCGGAGGTGAAGTCGTTGAGCCAGGGCTTGCCGACGACGGGATCGCCGTCCTTTTCGCCGTTGAGGCCCATCCAGCCGGAGAATGCCTGGCCGATCATGTCATAGGAAGCTCTGTCGCAGTACTCGGGCAGACCGCCGAATGCAGGGTTGCCGTAGCCGCTGATGTGAGCAATGATCAGACGGGGGTTGACTGCAAGCAGATCCTCGTCACGGATGCCAAGCTTTTCGAGCCATACCATGTTCTCCATGAATACGTCGGCTTCCTTGATGAGGCCATAGAACAGCTCCTTGACTTCGGGGTGCTTGAGGTTAAGCTCGAGAGAAAGGGAGAGTTTGTTGCGGCCGTCCTGTGCCCAGGAGGTACTGACGGTCTTGCCGTCTTCCTTTGCGAAGGGAGCGAGAACACGCAGAGTGTCGCCGACGCCGGGACGCTCGATATGAATGACCTCTGCGCCGAAGTCTGCAAGCAGAGTTGCTGCAAAAGGCATTGCTACCAGAGAGCCAGTGTCAATAATGCGCATTCCTGCGAAAGGACCGTACTCGGGAATAAGAGATTTACGTTCGCTCATTTTTAATTAGCTCCTTTTTAATAAATTTGTATGGGTGTTTTACTTTCTTTTCTTGATCTCTTCGATTATTGCCGGAACGAGGCTGCGGTAATCCGCAACAGCGCCGTAGTGGGAAATATCGAAGATTGGAACTCCAGCGGTGTGGTTGATGCTGATGATGCACTTGGAGTTCTGCATGCCGACCTGATACTGAACAGAGCCGGAAATTGCAATGTTGATAATGTGATCGGGCTTGACGGTCGAGCCGGACTGACCGATCTGTTCCTCGTGAGGCAGCCAGCCATTGTCAACGATAGGACGGGAAGCGGCTACCTGACCGCCGAGAAGCTCTGCAAGCTCGCCAAGCATCTTAAGATCCTCTTCGCTCTTTATGCCGCGTCCGCCGCAAACAAGCAGGGAAGCCTTATCGATAGGTTCGTGGTCGCTGATCTTCTGAGTGACATCGAGTACCTCGTAGCTGTCCTCTGCGTCAACGCTCACGGTCTCGGTGATGATCTCACCCTTGCGGCTTTCGTCAGCCTCGAGGGGAACGAACATCTTTGGACGAACGGTTGCCATCTGGGGACGGCACTCGAGAATAACAATGTGAGCAAGAATGCTGCCGCCGTAAGCAGGCGTGGTCTGATAGAACACGTCGTCCTCGTCGTAGCCGAGGTCGATAGCGTCTGCGGTAAGGCCGGTCTTGAGAGAGACCATCACGCGCGGAACAAAGTCACGGCCGAGGCTGGTGGCGCCGTAAAGGATGATCGAGGGCTTGTACTTTTCGGCAAGCTGAGTCATAGCCTGCTGGTAGGGACGTGCGCTGTAGGATGCAAGTGCTGCGTCCTCTGCAACTATGACCTTGTCTGCGCCGTGTGCGATGAGGGTGGGGGCAAGCGCCTTAACGTCGCTGCCAAGGAGAATGGCGTATATATCCTCGCCGTTGTGAGCCTTAAGCTCCTGGGCCTTTGCGAGAAGCTCAAGCGTTACGGAGTTGAGAACGCCGTTCTGCTGCTCGGCAAATATCCATATGCCTTTGTAATCTTCTTTTGCCATGTCAGCACCTCCTCAGACAAGATGCTCGTTTGCGAGCATATCAACGAACTGAACTGCCATATCCTCGGCAGAGCCTTCAAAGTACTTGGTGTCGGTATTGCGCTTTTCAGGCTCAAATACCTTCTTGGTGGAGGAAGGCGAGCCGGGAATACCGGTGCGCGCAGTGTCGGCCTCCAAGGCTGCCGCATCCCAAACGGTTCTAGGCTTCTTGAGAGCCTTCATGATATTGATGGGAGTTGCGTAGCGCGGAGTGTTTATCTCGCCGCAAACGGTAACGAGTGCAGGCAGCTTTGCCTTTACGCGCTGAGTGCAGTCCTCAAGGTTGCGGTCGCAAATGACCCAGCCGTCCTGAACGTCTATGCTCGTTGCGAGGGTGATCTGCGGAACGTTGAGGTATGCAGCAGTTGCAGGGCCGGTTTGGGCCGTGTCGCCGTCGACCGCGTGGCGGCCGAACAACAGCAGATCGTAATCGCCGATCTTCTCTGCGGCCTTTGCGAGGGTGTAAGCGGTAGCGAGGGTATCTGCGCCGCCGAATGCACGGTCGGACAGCAGATATGCCTCATCGCAGCCGAGAGCAAGAGCCTTCTTGAGCATATCCTCGGCCTGGGGAGGTCCCATGCTGATCGCAGCGACGGTGCCGCCGTACTTTTCTTTAAGCTGCACCGCAGCCTCTATTGCGTTTGCGTCGAGGGGGTTTATCATGCTCTGCACGCCCTCGCGCTTGAGGTTACCGGTCTTGGGATCGAGCTTAACGTCGTCCGTATCGGGAACCTGCTTAACAAAAACTAATATTTTCATTTCCATCTCTCCGCTTTGCTTAGATTATTTTGCAAGGACTGCGCCGCTGATGACCATGCGCTGGATCTCGCTGGTGCCTTCGCCGATCTCGAGGAGCTTTGCGTCGCGGTAGAAGCGCTCAACGTGGAACTCGCGGCTGTAGCCGTTGCCGCCGAGGACCTGGATGCACTCGTCGCAGATCTCGCAGCACCACCTGGAGCTCATGAGCTTAAGCTCTGCCGCTTCAACGGTGTGACGCTGGCCTTCGCTCTTCATCTGAGCGGTATCCCATACCATCAGGTCGATAGCGCGGATCTTTGCCGCCATGTCTGCAAACTTGAATGCAACGCCCTGGTACTTTGCGATGGGCTTGCCGAAGGTAACGCGCTCGTTTGCGTAGTTCTTTGCAACTTCCATTGCGTGCTGTGCAAGGCCGGAAGCGATAGCGCCGATCGAGATGCGTGCACCGTCAAGAGCCATCATTGCGATCTTGAAGCCTGCGCCTTCCTTGCCGACGAGTGCGTCTGCGGGAAGCTTGATGTTGTCGAAGCTCAGCTCGCAGGTCGCGCTGCCGCACATGCCCATCTTGTGCTCGAACTTACCGACGGTCAGACCCTCTGCGTCCTTCGGGACGATGAAAACGCTGATGCCCTTTGCGCCTGCTTCGGGATCGGTCTTGGCCATGATCAGGTAGTAGTCGGCAACACCGGAGTTGGTGATCCATGCCTTGCCGCCGTTGAGAACGTAGCTGCCGTCGGGCTGCTTAACCGCAACGGACTTGATCGCTGCCGCGTCGGAACCGGCGTTGGATTCGGTCAGGCCGAATGCGAAGATCTTGCCTTCTGCGGCGAGGGGGAGGTAGTGATTCTTCTGCTCTTCGCTGCCGTGAACATAGATCATATCGGCTGCGAGCCAGTCGGCATCCAGGAACAGAGCGACACTTGCGCTGCCCTTTGCGATCTCGTTGATGACGATCTCGCTCATGACTGCGTCGCCGCCGCCACCGCCGTACTGCTCGGGAAGATGGATACCCATCAGGCCGGCCTCGCACAGCTTCTTGTGGACTTCCCAGTCAAAGCCGTTTTCGTCCATCCATTTGTCGCGAGGCTCAACCTCATTTTTGGTAAACTCTCTCACCATGTCGCGGATCATGATCTGCTCTTCTGTGAACTTGAACATTTTCTTCTGGCTCCTTTTCAAACAAAATTTTTGATGTGTTACATAACAGAATGCGCTTTGTGAGATGATATAATGCAACTGTTGCACTTCTGTAACTGCTGCTGAGATTGGCTTTCTTTAAAATCAATCCTCTTGCTGTGAAAATAATAACATGACTGCAACAGTGTGTCAACACAAAACAGGCGAAATTGATCCTTTTCAGCTTTCTGACATATTCGCAGACAAAAACTAACAAATTGCATCCAATCTTATACAACAGTTTTTCTCAAAATTAGGGTTAACAAATGTGGCGTGTTTTATTCTGTTATAATTTTGGCGTTAAAATTGTGAACAAATATAGAAAAAAAGCTTGCGGCCGGCCTTGCGTATCTGTATAATAACTAAACAGATACAGTTTAAAACAGTGGGGAAACAGAGATGTCAATAAAGAATGAGCTTATACTATCTTATATAAAAGAGCTTGACGTAGGTACAAAGATATCAGTTCGGCGTCTGTCTGAGATATTGAATGTCAGCGTTGGGACAGTTTACAAAGCTATTAAAGCCGCCGAGGCGCAGGGACTTGTCGTGACAAAGCCCAAATCCGGAACGTTTAAGATCGATTCCGGAGTTATCGGTGAGGCGGAGCCCGTCAGCCTGAAGCGTGCGGCGAAGTTTTTGGGGCTTACTATGATAATAGAGCCTGCCGATGCCGAGCGAATGCTCAGGCGCGTTGTAATATGCGACGGCAGCGAGAAGCAGCTGCGCCGAGCACTGTCTGATGAACCTAAGGATAATGTTAATGTTCTCTGCCTTGTAGGCGACAGGCCGGATATGCAGGCGCTCATAGTTGAGCTTGGGGCAAACCTTATGCTTACGGGCGGTGCAAGCGCGCAGCCGCTCACACTTATTCAGGCCGAGCGCTGCGGCCTTGCCGTTATAAGTGCTTTGCAGGACAGCCGCACTATAATGATGCTTCTTGAAAAGCTTCATTCACCGGTCATTGAAAGCACAGATGACGCGCAGTCGTGGATGAAAATGCCGAAGTACCTGTACAGCAATGACGTTGTCGCCGACTGGCACAAGCTGTGCGAGGATACTGCGCTGCAAACCTATCCTGTGGTTGACGAAAATCTGAAGCTTTGCGGCGCGCTCGATGTGCCTAAGGCCTTCGCGGCAAACCCGTCGCAGCGCATATCGGGTATCCTGCGCCCGGAAAATCAGTGTATGCACTTTGATTGCGAAACGCCTATGGCTCGTGTTGCCGAGGAGATGCTGCTTTCCGGCAACAGCATAGCCGCCGTTACCGACGGCGATAAGGTCAGCGGCGTTCTGGATTCGAGCGATATCATGCGCTACTTTATGTTTTCCGGCCGAAACGGCAGCGCTCCGATGTTCGAGTCCTTCCTTGAAGCGACGGATGTGTCCGATACGGAGGATGAGAAGTATTACAATATCCGCATACCGAACAGGGGAGTTGCCGATCCGTCGGAGTTTACGCTGCCTGTCGTCCTGACGGCTGCCATGAGGCATGCCGGCGAAATTCTCGGAGAGGGCTGCGTTATCGAAAGCGGAACCTTCTTCGCATCCAAAACCATTGACGCGCACGAGAGTCTCATGCTGTCAAGCAAGCTCACCCGGCGCGGCGAGCAGGGCTGCACACTTGAAGAGGAGATATTTGATGACAGCTGCTCATACACAAAGGCGATACTCATGTTCACGGCAAAGCAAGGAGAATAAATAATGTATATGTTTAATGAAAGCCAGAAGGCGCTTAAAGATAAGGTCGGCAGCTTCGTTCGCAAAGAGGTAATGCCCGTAGCTCAGGAGCTTGACAAAAACGGAATTTTCCCGACGCAGCTCATAAAGCGCTGCGGCGAGCTGGGATTTGTCGCACCCGAGCTTATGACCGACGGTCACTACAGAGCGTCAGAGATGTGCGTTATATTTGAAGAGCTTGCGCGCGGCAATGCGTCGCTTGCGCTTGCGCTGACTCCGCATTACCTTGCCTGCGACATAATGAACACGGCCGCATCGCCCGAGCTTAAAGCCGATATTATGGAGCCTGCATTTGCACTAAATAAGCTTATTGCGTATGCGATCAGCGAGGAAAGCGGCGGTTCGGATGTTTTGAGCATTAACACAACGGCAACACAGCTTGGCGACGAATGGGTAATTAACGGTTCAAAATCATGGATAACGGCATCCGGCAAAGCCGACGGCTATCTGATAGCCGCCCGTACCTCGCTTAACAGCCGCAGCCGCGATATAAGCCTTTTCTATATCGATGCATCCACAGAAGGGCTGGAAGCCGACATCGGTTCGCACATGATCGGGCTTAATAGCTGCCCGACCGGACACATCACATTCACAAACTGCAGAATACCGCTCGGGAATATAATCGGCAGCGAAAATCAGGGGTATACCCTTTTGAAGCCGACTTTGCAGCTCGGCAGACTCGCCGTTTCGGCAATAGCCACAGGCATAGCCGGACGCGCGCTCGAGCTTGCAAATAATTATTCGACGACAACTGGAAAATACGGGCGCAATCTGTCATCCTATCAGGGCATAGCGTTCATGCTTGCCGAGATGTACACAAAGCTTGCTGCGTCAAGATGCATGCTCTATTGCTCTGCCGAGCAGTACGATGCAATGGAACGGCAGTCGGCGATCGATGTTGCGGCGACAAAGCTTATGAGCACGGAGCTTGCATGCCAGGTGTGCAAAAGCGCGCGCCAGATCCACGGCGCAAACGGTCTTTCGTCCGATTTTGAGGTCGATCGCTGCTTCCGAGATGCTCAGATGCTGACCATTGCCGAGGGAACCACTGAGATTTGCAAGATAATCGTTTCAAACTCGGTAATAAATTCAGCCTTAAAATAACTTAATACTCATATGAAAATAGCAGGACGCAAAAACGTCCTGCTATTTTTATATGTTACCAAAATGTTCTTGATTTTTTGCCCGACAATCTCTATAATCAGAATAAAGTGGAGCAAAGTGGTGAAAAGTGCATCGAAAATGCTCGAAAGACGGAGGTGAGCGCGTTGACAGGCGAATATAAACACAGCATTGACAATAAGGGCAGGCTATTTATCCCGGCAAAGCTCAGGGACGAGCTTGGCGACGTGTTTTATATAACTCTTTCGATGGACGATTGCCTTTCTGTTTACAGCGCGGAAAGCTGGAAGGAATTTTCCGATAAAGTAAATGCAATGAGCTATATAAAGCAGCGGAAAATGCGCCCTCTGTTTGCATATGCGGCAAAGTGCGAGCTTGATAATCAGGGCAGAACGCTCATACCGGCGCATTTGCGCGAGTATGCGCATCTTAGCAAGAACGTTGCCGTGATAGGCTGCAATAATCATGCTGAAATATGGGATGACGAGCGCTGGCAGAAGCTTTCCGAGAGTGAGATAACACCCGAAAATATTGCTTCCGTAATGGATGAACTGGAGTTTTGATATGTCGAATGAAGCAAAGCACATATCAGTGCTGTTAAACGAATGTATTGAAAATTTGAACATAAAGCCGGACGGCATATACGTTGATGGTACTCTTGGACTCGGTGGGCACTCCGAGCAGATACTGAAGCGCCTCGACACCGGCAGACTTATCGGAATTGACCGCGACGAGAGCGCCATAAGGCGCACCGGCGAGCGCCTTGCACAGTATGCCGATAAAATGACACTTGTGCACGGAAACTTTTGCGACGTTTCACAGATCCTCGATGAGCTTGGCATAGAAGCCGTTGACGGGATGCTGTTTGATCTTGGCGTTTCGTCACCGCAGCTTGACGAGGCCGAACGCGGCTTTTCGTACATGAATGATGCGCCGCTTGACATGCGCATGGATAACACAAGCGCACTTACCGCGTCGAACGTCGTAAACGATTGGGATGAGGCGGAGCTTGTTCGCATCCTCCGCGATTTCGGCGAAGAGCGCTATGCAAGAAGAATAGCTTCGCGCATAGTTGAACGCCGCGAACAGAAAAAGATAGAAACAACGCTTGAGCTTGTGGATATCATCCGCTCGGCAATGCCGGCAGCCGCTCTGCGCGAGAAGCAGCATCCTGCAAAGCGCAGCTTTCAGGCAATAAGAATTGCCGTTAACGATGAGCTCGGCGCAGTGGACAGAATGATGAAAACAGCGCCCGACAGACTAAAAACAGGCGGCCGACTGTGCGTTATTAGCTTCCACTCGCTAGAGGACAGAATAGTAAAAACGGGCATAGCCGCGAGGGAAAACGGCTGCACCTGCCCGAGAGAAGCGCCGATATGCGTCTGCGGCTTTAAGCAGACACTCAGGAGCGTACACAGAAAACCGATAGTGCCGGATGAGGATGAGCTGAACTTCAATCCGCGCGCGAGAAGCGCAAAGCTCCGCGTCGCCGAAAGGGTGTAGAGGCTTTTTGAAAAGCTCCGGCAGCGAATATCAATACGGCTCCAAAAACGCAAAGCGACGGGTTAACGCCCGGCAGGATAAAAAGCTCGGAGACTTAATGCGCACAGCGCTCATGGCAACGCTTGCGATAGCGGCGGCTGTTATGCTCGTCCTGTCACTTTTCGTGCGCGTTGAGCTTACTGAGATAAACGACAAAAATGTTGAGCTGAGCCGACAGGCACAGAGTCTTCATGAAGAAAACCGCCGTCTGCGCATTGAGTATGAGTTTTCGCAGGATCTTGATGCGCTCGAAAAGGATGCAAAATCGAGACTTGGCATGCAGAGCGAGCTTCAGCGCCGCACCGAGACTATTGACACTTCACCCGAAGATAGAGCATACATAGCAGATAACGGATAAGCTGCATATTTTACGCGGCAAAATTATAGTATTAACTAATAAATTTTGTCCGGAAGGAGCAGCTATGCGCAAAACCGTGAGCAAAAAACAGGTAAGCAGTCCTAACAGGACAATGGTGCGCCGCACACTATTTCTGATGGCAGTGTGCGGCATACTTGCGTTTTCGGTGCTTGCAGTGCGGCTTTATATCCTGCAGGTGCGCGATCATGACAAATATGAGGAGCTTGCCATAAGTCAGCAGCTTCGCGAAACAGGATCATCTGCTGAGCGCGGAACGATATACGACTGCAATATGAACGTTCTCGCAATGAGCGCAAATGTCGATAACGTATATCTGAGCCCTGCGGAGATCGCCATGTACGGCGAAGACAGGGAGCTTATTGCCGATAAGCTCTCCGAGATCCTCGGTCTCGATAGGGAGGACATCCTTAAAAAGACTGAGAATAACGGCTCATGGTATGTGACAGTTGCACGCAAGGTCGAAAAAGAGACTGCCGACAAGGTGCGCGAGTTTAAAAACGAGTATAAGCTCAAGGGCGTTCGCTTGGAGAGCGATACGAAAAGATATTATCCGTATTCTTCTCTTGCCTGCCATGTGATTGGCTTTGTCGGAACCGATAACTACGGCCTTGACGGGGTGGAGGCACAGTACGATTCCGCTCTCTCCGGAACGTCAGGGAAATATATGCGCCTTGCCAATGCCTACGGCACCGATCTCCTGTTTGATCAATACGAAGGTTACACAGGCGCCGAAAACGGCCTTGATCTTGTAACAACGATCGATCTTACGATACAGCACTATGTTGAAAAGTCGCTGTATCAGGCTGTTGAGGATTATGACATTCAAAACGGTGCGGGCGCTATCGCAATGGATGTAAAAACGGGGAAGATACTTGCAATGGCGTCTATCGGTGGATATGATCTGAACAATTTCCTCGACGTAAGCGACGAGGCGAAAAAAGCAGTGGAAGAAGCGCCGACTCAGAAGGAAAAGGATCAAATTCTTGCCGATGCGCAGCGTTTGCAATGGCGTAATAAAACCCTTTCAGATACATACGAGCCGGGCTCTACGTTCAAAATAATAACACTGTCCATGGCACTTGAAGAGGGTAAAGTGAGTCTTGACGACAGTTTCTTCTGCGGAGGAAGCGTGCAGGTGCAGGGCAGAACAAATCCTGTTCGCTGCTGGAAAACAAGCGGCCACGGCTCGCAGAGCCTTACACAGGCCGTGCAGCATTCGTGCAACGCGGCGTTCGTCAATATCGGAATGCGCGTCGGCGCGCAGGCTTTTTATAAATACTGCGATGCCTTCGGCTTTCTTGAGCTTACAGGCGACAGCTCTCAGCAGCTCACCGCCAAGACCGGCATTGACCTCGGCGGCGAGAGCGGCAGCATATGGTGGAGCGAGGATACCTTCTACAGTGAAAAGAACAAATCACAGCTCGCGGCTGCCTCGTTCGGTCAGACCTTTACCATAACTCCGCTGCAGCTTATAACTGCCGTCAGCGCCTGTGTAAACGGCGGATATTTAATGCAGCCGTATGTAGTTGAAAGTTTACTGGACGAAGACGGCTTGACGGTGTATAATCATAAGCCGAAAGTTGTGCGCCGCGTTATAAGTGAGGAAACCAGTAAAACCGTGTGCTCTATTCTCGAACAGGTCGTCGGCGACCCTAATGAGGGTACGGGCCGCAATGCGGCTGTTGCCGGATATCGTATCGGCGGCAAGACCGGCACTTCGGAAAAGGTGAGCTATGAGGCTCAGACCGGTAAAAAGGAATACATCGTGTCCTTTATCGGATTTGCGCCTGCCGACGATCCGCAGATAGCGCTTTTGGTCATGCTCGATTCGCCCGGAAGCGGTTCGGGGGTTTACGTCTCTGGCGGCCAGATGGCGGCACCGACCGTTGGCAAAATGTTTGCCGATATCCTGCCGTATATGGGCATTGAGCCACAGTACGATGAAAGCTCCGAGAAGGCTGATAAGCCTGTTCCCGGGCTAAACGGCTTGAGCGTCGATGAGGCAAAGGAAAAGCTTTCTGAAAACGGCTTTGACTGCCGACTTATCGGCTCCGGAACTACCGTTACGGCGCAGCTTCCGCTTACGGGCTGCGTCATTGCGGAGGGCAGTACGGTGATTATCTATGCCGATGCAAGCCCGTCGGCTGCACTGGAAACCATGCCAGGAATTAAGGGCCTGAGCTATGCCGACGCGGTGAAGGAACTTAGCAAATACGGAGTTTTTGTCAGAAGCAATACCGTTGTGCGCGACGCGGAGAACCAAAAGGTGCTGACGCAGAGCGTGAAAGCAGGAGCTGACATAAAGCACGGAACCGTCGTCGAGGTAACGCTCGTTTCTGATGACGAGAGTATTCTCGGTCGATATTAATAGATAGATATGAGGATGATGCACATATGAAATTATCTGAGCTTTTAAAAGACACAGACGTTTTAACGCTCGCAGCGCCCTCCGAGTGCGAGATCGGCGGCGTGAGCTACGATTCGCGCAAGGTAAAGCCGGGAGATGCCTTCGTGGCGATCTCGGGCTTTGAAACCGACGGATATAAATACATCCCGTCGGCAGTCGAAAAAGGGGCGGCCGTTGTTATAAGCGACAGAGTGCCGCAGGTAGATATCCCTTACGTTCTGGTTCGCGACTGCCGAAGGGCGCTTGCACTTTTAAGCCGCAACTTTTTCGGTGATCCTGCCGGAGAAATGCAGATAATCGGCATTACCGGAACAAACGGAAAGACTACAACGACATATCTTCTCAAGCACCTGCTTGAGGATACTATCGGCGCCAAGGTCGGACTTATAGGCACAAACGGCAATATGATAGGCAGTGAGTTTATCCACACCGAGCGTACAACGCCGGAAAGCTTTGAGCTTCAGCAGCTTTTTGCTGAAATGAAGAGCGCCGGATGTACGCATGTAGTCATGGAAGTGTCATCGCATTCGCTTGTACTCAGCCGTGTTGCGGGTATTGATTTTGCGGTCGGTGCGTTTACGAATCTTACTCAGGATCATCTTGATTTTCACCATACTATGGATGAGTATGCCGCAGCAAAGGCGATGCTGTTTTCCGTCTGTCGTGTCGGCTGCATAAACATTGACGATAAATGGGCGGACAACATGATGAAGAACGCCCCATGCAGATTGCTCACTTATTCTGCCGACGGAAAAGAGGCATCTCTTGTAGCGGAGAATATAAAGCTTTCCGCAAAGGGCGTGAGCTTTACGGCGTCCTGCGACGGAAAGCGCGCCGATGTGAGCCTTGCCATACCGGGAAAATTTTCGGTGTATAACGCACTTAACACCATTGCTGTCGGTTTGGCTCTGGGAATAAGCCTTGATGACTGCGCTATGGCAATGAAAACCGCTCACGGTGTAAAGGGCCGGATGGAGCTTGTTCCGACCGACGGTGACTATACGATAGTTATTGACTATGCCCACACGCCCGACGCGCTTGAAAACGCGCTGAAGGCACTGCGGGCCGATCACAACGGCAGACTTGTCGCGCTCTTTGGCTGCGGAGGAGATCGTGACAGAACGAAGCGTCCGATAATGGGCGCCATTGCCGCCGATAATGCAGATTTTGTCATCGTAACGAGCGATAATCCGCGCACAGAGCAGCCGCAGGCGATAATAGATGAGATACTTGTTGGCCTTGAGGGTAAGAAAACTGAGCACATTGCCATATGTGACCGTGCCGAGGCAATTAAATGGGCGATTGACAACCATAGGGCAAATGATGTAATATTGCTTGCCGGAAAAGGCCACGAGGACTATCAGGTCGTCGGACATGAAAAGCATCACATGGATGAGCGCGAGATAGTCGCAGAACATATAGAGAAGAGGAGCAAAAAATGACTCTTAAACTGACCCTTGCATTGGTTATGGCTTTTATAACCGCAGTTATAGTGGGCAAGTTTTATGTACCCTGGCTAAGAAAAATGAAAGCGGGGCAGGAGATAAAGGAAAACGGCCCGACATGGCACATGTCAAAGTCAGGAACGCCGACTATGGGCGGCGTCATCTTCATAAGCGCATGTACGCTCGTATGTCTGACTGTCGGTTTTGAATCAATGCGCAGCGGAGACTTTACGCATATATTCGTCCTGCTGTTTGCACTTGTTTTCGGTGCCATAGGATTCCTCGACGATTGGGAAAAGCTGCGCAAGAAGCAGAATCTCGGTCTGAGCGCAAAGGCAAAGTTCCTGCTCCAGCTTGTTGCGGCGCTCGTTTTTGTGCTGCTGCTGCGCAAGATGGGCTATATTTCGACAAAGCTCTACATCCCGTTTTGGAATGTTGAGGTCTATATCCCCGAAGTGATATATTTTATTCTTGCCGCATTTATAATCGTCGGCACGGTCAATGCAGTCAACATTACCGACGGCGTAGACGGACTTGCAAGCGGAACGAGCATACCTGTATGTCTCTTCTTTGCGGCAGTCAGCTTCCTTTGGGGAGATAAATACATGGCGCTCGGCATATTTGCCTCGGCTCTCCTCGGCGGACTTATGGGCTTTCTTGTCTATAACTTCAACCCTGCCAAGGTGTTCATGGGAGATACCGGCTCGCTGTTTCTCGGCGGCGCCATCGCGGCGCTTGCCTTTGCTTACGATATGCCGCTTATACTCATAACACTCGGCATCGTGTATATCATCGAAACTCTGTCGGATATAATCCAGGTGACTTATTTCAAGCTCACCCACGGCAAGCGAGTGTTTAAGATGGCTCCGTTCCACCACCACCTTGAAATGGGCGGTTGGACGGGCAAAAAGTGGAAAGAGAAAGAGCTTTTTGCACTTTTTACTTCCGTGTCCCTTGTTTTTGCAATAATTTCATTCATAGGAATATATAATCGTTTCCAGCTCTGATAACGGAGGGGTCGCCCATGCAGTACGGCAGTGCCGAGCTCAGGATAAAGGAAACGAAAGATAAAACAAAGCGCGCAGGAATGGACATATCGTTCCTCGCGCTTGTTGTGATACTTCTGGCCATTGGAGTTACAATGGTGCTGTCCGCAAGCTTTGCAAGGGCATATTTTGATCCGGGCGGAGTTACAAAGGGGAAGGCGACCTATTATTTTATAAGGCAGTTTATTTTCGCCGCTCTCGGCGTTGCGGCAATGATAATATGCTCGCGACTGCCTGTCGGCTTTTATAAGCGATTTTCGATGCCGGTTCTCATAGCTGCCGTCATCCTGCTCATGCTTGTTCCGATAATCGGAACGAACGCAAACGGAGCAAAGCGCTGGATCGGCCTTGGGGCATTTACGATCCAGCCGTCGGAAATTGCAAAGATCGGCATAATACTTGCCTTCGCGTCAATGATCTGCGCCCGTCGGGGGAGAATGAAAAGCTTCCGATACGGCATACTGCCGTTTGCGGCAATACTGATCGTTATAGTCGGACTTCTGGTTCTGGAACCGCATTTTTCGGCATCTATCATAATTGTTGCTATAGGCGGAGTTATGCTGTTTTTGGGCGGAGCACGTCTTATATGGTTCATCGCCGCTGCCGTTGCCGCAGGAGGCGGCATAGCCGTGCTTTTGACGATGTTCCCGTATGCTTCAACGCGAATAACGACGTGGCGCGATCCGTTTGCATCCACCTCGGACGAGGGGTATCAGATTGTTCAGTCGCTGTATTCGATCGGCTCCGGCGGACTTACGGGTCTCGGACTGGGGCAGAGCAGGCAAAAATATTTGTATCTGCCCGAGGAGCATAATGACTTTATATTTTCTGTCGTGTGCGAGGAGCTTGGCTTTATCGGAGCACTGCTGATACTCACGCTTTTTGCGCTTCTTATAATTCGCGGCTACTGGATAGCGCTGCACAGCACCGACAGATACAGCTTTCTGGTCGCGGCCGGAATAACCACGCTGCTTGCGATACAGGTCATATTAAACGTAGCCGTTGTTACCAATCTTGTGCCCTGCACGGGTATTTCGCTGCCGTTTTTCAGCTATGGCGGCACGGCGCTGCTGATGCAGATGGCCGAAATGGGTATAGTTCTGAGCATATCCAGAGATTTGCCTGCAGGACGTGTGGGAGGATAGTATATGAGAATAATTTTTGCCTGCGGAGGCACTGCCGGACATATAAACCCGGCGCTTGCCGTTGCCGGCCGGATAAAGGAGCTTATGCCGGACAGTGAGTTTCTGTTCATCGGAGCCGTCGGCCAGATGGAGTCCGATCTTGTTCCGCGCGCAGGCTATAGGATAGAGACCGTTAGGGTCAGAGGCCTGAGCAGGGAAAAGACGCTCGGCGGCTTTTTCCACAACATAAGCGCGGCGTGGCATCTTGTCCGCTCCACCATAAAGGCAAGGAAGATCATAAAACGCTTTAAGCCCGATGTCGTTGTCGGGACCGGCGGATATGTGTGCTTTCCGGTTTTGAAGGCCGCCTCGATGCTCGGCATACCGACCGCCGTGCACGAGAGCAACGCAGACCCTGGGCTTACCACCCGAATGCTGTCCGGCATAGTTGACACCATAATGCTCGGTTTTGAAGAAAGCCGGAAGTTTTATAAAAATCCCGAAAAGACCGTAGTGACCGGAACACCGGTTCGCGGTGAGTTTTCGGCGTATTCAAAGCAGGCGGCTAAAGCCGAGCTCGGGCTGCCGCTTGATAAGCCGCTTGTTGTGTCCGTGTGGGGCTCGCTCGGAGCCGAGAATATGAACGAGGTCATGTGCAGGTTCATTGAGCTTGCAGGCAAAAAGCCGGGATTTACGCTCATCCACTCGGCAGGCGTCGAGGGGTATGAGAAAATGGTTGACCACCTTCGCCGAACCGTCCCCGATTATGAGAAAAACGGTATGGACGTGCGCGAGTATATATACGACATGCCGCGCGTTATGGCGGCGGCCGACCTTGTTTTGTGCCGCGCCGGAGCTTCAACCATATCCGAGCTTACATATATGCATAAGCCCACGATATTCGTTCCGTCTCCGTTTGTCACGAATAATCACCAGTTCAAAAATGCAAAGGTAGTTGAGGATGCCGGCGGCGCGCTGATATTCGAGGAGGGCTGGTTTGAGCCGAAGGAGCTGCTCAAAGCGGTGAACGATATCCTGTCATCGGATGATAAGCTCGAAAAAATGTCGGCGGCCATGGCAAAGCTTGCAAAGCCCGAGGCTACCGATATGATCTGCGACAGAATATTCTCGCTCCTCGCGGAAAACCGAAAATAGCAAAAATGCACCTCGCAGCATAGAATGGCATGATTTTAGTTCTTTCTGCGAGGTTTTATTATATGGCAATATGGCATTGCAGCGGAGAAAAACGCCTTGAGGGAGCGTGCTTTGTGCAGGGCGCGAAGAATGCGGTCCTGCCGATACTCGCGGCTTCGGTCGTCTGCCCGACGGAAACAGACCTGCTGAATGTTCCGCAGCTGAGCGATGTTGAAATGTCGCTGAGAATACTGCGCAGCCTAGGTTGTACGGCTCAGCAGCAGGAAAACGACGTTTACATAGACTCGCGTGCATTAAGCTCAAACGTCATACCTCAGAGCATGATGGAAAGTATGCGATCTTCGGTACTGTTCATGGGCGCGCTTTTGGCGCGCTGCGGAGAGGTACATCTTACGTTGCCCGGCGGATGCAGACTCGGCGCAAGGCCGATAGATATGCACCTTGATGCAATGAAAGCTCTCGGCGCAAGCGTTGAGGAATCCGGATGCGAGATAGTATGCAGAGCCGAAAAGCTTAGAGGCGCACACATAAGGCTTCCGTATCCGAGCGTCGGCGCAACGGAAAATGCCATGATAGCCGCGTGCGGCGCGGAAGGGGAGACTGTCATAACGGGCGCGGCAAAGGAGCCGGAGATCGAGGATCTTCAGGAGTACCTGCGCAAAGCCGGCGCGTATATATCCGGAGCCGGAACGAGCACGGTGAAGATCTCGGGCTTTGAGCGCGAAAGCCATGTCGGCCACCGCATCATTCCGGATAGGATCGTATCGGCAACGTTTTTGTGCGCCGCTGCCGCAGCCGGCGGCGATATCGAGCTGCGCGGAGTTGATTTAAGGCAATTTTCGCGCCTTGAGCACTTCCTAAAGCGAGCCGGCTGTGATATAATATCGTCGCGCAGAAGCGTGAGGTTAATATCCGACGGTAAGCTGAACGCTGTCGGACGCGTTTCGACCGGGCCGTATCCCGAATTTCCTACGGATATGCAGCCGCTGCTTATGGCGGCGCTTCTCAAAGCCGGAGGACGAACCGATTTTATCGAAAACGTTTTTGACTCGCGCTTTGGACACGCAAAGCAGCTTAGCCGCTTCGGTGCTGATATCTCCGTTGAGGGGAGGCAGGCGTCTGTGTGGGGTGTGCGCGATCTCAGGGGTGCTGTTGTCAGCGCAGGCGATCTGCGCGGCGGCGCAGCAATGATAATTGCCGCTCTTTCTGCCGAGGGTGAAAGCCTTATCGTGGATCCTGGGCATATTGCCCGAGGCTATGAGCATCTTGATCATAAGCTCCGCTCTCTCGGAGCAGATATATTTTTGGAGTTGTAAAATGCCGAATACTAATGATTATTACCAAAAGCGCGAGGATCCGTATAAGCCGAAATTCACAAGGAACGTGAATCGGCCGCTTACTTTTTTTCTTGTCATAGTTGCGCTTGTTTTTATAATGAGCGTGTTTTTCAAGGTCTCGCGCATAGAGGTTAAGGGAAATTCGATCTATACGGCTGACGAAGTGATAAAAGCTTCCGGCATCGAAACCGGCGATAACCTGTTTTTCATTAACGGTATCGCTGCCGGAAGCCGCGTTGCCGTTAAGCTTCCGTATGCGGACTCCGTGCAGATAAACCGCGGCCTGCCGAACCTCGTGACCATCGTTGTGACCGAGAGTAAGGCCGTCGGCTGCCTGAATGTCGGGGACGAGCTGTGGTCTGTCAGCAGCAACGGAAAATTCCTGAGCAGCATAAGCGCGAGCGACAGCGAGCATATCGCAATGATTAGCGGAATAAGCGTGAGCGAAGCTGCAACGGGAGAGCATATTAAATCCGCCGCCGGTGAAGAGAATAAACTTGCCTATTTGACGGACATACTTTATCAGGTCCAGGCGCGCGGTCTTGTCGGCAAGGTAACGGCCATAGATATGAGCGATGCTGCAAATCCGACCTTTGAATATGACGGCAGATTTCTTGTAAAGCTCGGCGCGCTCGACAATACCGAGTATAAATTCGGCAAGATGCTATCGGCGGTTTCGCAGCTTACGGCAGACGATGCCGGAACGCTTGACTTATCCACGGGCGATAAGGTCGTTTTCAATCCGAATTAATACTTTGTTTACATAGCCGGGGAAAAAGCTATTGACCTTGCGGCCAAAAAGTTATAAAATGTTACATATCGCGAATAATGATTGCGGCATCTGCCGTGTCTTCTAAATAACAGTACTGGAGGAAACAAAATGGATTTCAAAGCCGAAGTAGGCCCTGAAAATGTTGTAACTATAAAAGTCGTTGGTATCGGCGGCGCCGGTAACAACGTCGTAAATAGAATGGTCAAGTCCGGAACTCAGGGCGTTGAGTTCATAGCGGTCAACACCGATAAGCAGGCACTTGCCGTGTCCAGCGCGGATCAGAAGATCCAGATAGGCGAGAAGCTGACCCACGGTCAGGGCGCAGGCTCGGATCCCGAAGTCGGCAAGAAGAGCGCCGAGGAAAGCCGCAATAACATTGCAAAAGCAGTCGAAGATGCCGATATGGTGTTCATCACCGCAGGCATGGGCGGCGGAACTGGCACAGGCGCTGCTCCCACGGTTGCCGATATCGCTCGCGAGGCCGGCATACTCACCGTCGGCGTCGTTACCAAGCCCTTCAAGTTCGAGGGTAAGCGCCGCATGGATCAGGCAAACGACGGCATTAAAGAGATGCTCGGCAAGGTCGATTCCCTGCTTATCATCCCCAATGATCGCCTGAAGTACGCTACCGATCAGAAGGTCACTCTCGCAAATGCGTTTGAAATTGCCGACGATGTCCTGCGTCAGGCCGTCACCAGCATTTCCGACCTTATTAAGAACACCGGATTTATCAACCTCGACTTTGCAGACGTTACCTGCATCATGAAAAATGCCGGCTTTGCTCACATGGGCGTCGGCCGCGCAGCAGGCAAGGGCAAGGCAGAGGATGCAGCCCGTATGGCAGTCGCAAGCCCACTTATGGAGACCTCGATAAACGGCGCACACGGCGTGCTTATCAACATCACAGGCTCCGAGGATATGGGCCTTGAGGATGTAGAAGCAGCCGCAAACCTCGTTCAGGAGGCTGCTCATCCCGATGCAAACATAATCTTCGGTGCAACCTTTGACGAGTCCATGCAGGATGAGATCCGCGTTACCGTCATCGCTACCGGATTTGAAGAGGCTCCCACAGCAAAGCAGCCTGCACAGTCTGCTCAGGCAAAGAAGGCCGAGCCTGCTTTCGATAAGCAGCAGGGCATGTTCACCGCAGCAAGCGAAAAGGCTGCCGAAAAGAAGCCCGAAGAGCCTGCTAAGGCTTCCGGCGAGGAAGATCCCTTTGACAGCATCTTCAAAATCTTTAACGCAAACAACTAAGAGAATATGAAAAACCGGCTGAGGATAATTCCTCAGCCGATTTTTTGCTTGAAGCAAAGCTGTTCAGTTAATATATTTGTCAATGGCAGTGTTAAGCTCTTCGATGAAGGTATCGTCGCCGGTCTCGACAGCGTCACTTATGCAGTGCTCGAGGTGATCTTTGAGTATAACGCGCGCAGTGCTGCTCAGCGCCGAACGGACGGCTGCCAGCTGTATAAGAACGTCGGTGCAGTCACGCTCATCCTCGACCATGCGCTTTACCGATTCGAGATGCCCGATAGCGCGCGAGAGCCGGTTTATCACGGCCTTGCTCTGAGTGTGGGAGTGCGAATGATTGTGATGAGGATGCTCATGCTCCTCGTGCTCGCTTATGTCGTCGCAAGGCTTGGCCTCATGGCAGTGGATTATACCGTCTCCGTGATCGTGGTAAAATCCCTCGTCTGGTCTGTGCATTGAAGTGCCTCCGTTTACTGAAGTGTTTTTATAATAATACTTCAATAACCAAGAAAAAGCAATAGACAGAAATGCAAAATAGCCGGGCAGTACTGCTGCCCGGCAAATTTTTTGCATTAGAGTTTGTCAACTTTATCTTTAAGCGCCTTTATGGCGATTTTGCCGCCGCGCTTTGCCATTCCTGCGATCAGATGCGGAGCGATCTTCTCAACCTTGGGAGATACGAATTCGTCCACCCAAACGAGCTTTATTGCGTCGAATTTGCACTTTGTTGTGCATATTCCGCAGCCGACGCAGCGGTATTCGTCGAGCACGACCGCGCCGCAGCCGAGGCAGCGTTCGGTCTCTTTTTTCATCTGCTCCTCGGTGAACGTTCCGCGCAGATCGTCCATCGTTTTTCTCGCCTTGTCGGCGCCTGCATCGGCGGCCTTCTGGCGAGGTGCGGTATCATATCCACCGATGGCGAGCGCCGCCTTGGTTTTATCAAGCGAGGTGAAAATGCGCCTGTCACGGCCGAGATTCTGCGTCTGACCGGGGTGAACGTACCTGTGTATCGAAATTGCGCCCTCCTTGCCGGCGGCAATGGCGTGGATAACGAATGCCGGCCCCGTAACAACATCGCCGCCTGCGAACACGTCCGGCTCGCCGGTTTGGTACGAAAGCTCATTGACCTTAACGCAGCCTTTTCTGTCAAGCTGCATTGAGCCTTTTTCGATGCCGCCCCAGTCGATGATCTGGCCGATCGCCCCGATAACGTTATCAACGTCCATAGTCTCAAATTCGCCCGTCGAAACCGGCGAACGCCTGCCGGAGGCGTCCGGAGCGCCAAGCTTCATCTTTTCAAGCTTCAGCGCCGTGACGGCTCCGTCTTTTCCGATTATCTCGACAGGAGAGGCGAGAAGATGAAGCTTCACGCCCTCGTTTAGTGCGTCCTCGATCTCCTCGGGATCTGCCTTGAGCTCGTCTCTTCCGCGCCTGTAAATGAGCGTGACTTCCTTTGCGCCCAGCCTTATCGCACTGCGCGCAACGTCAACCGAAACGTTGCCGCCGCCGATCACGGCAACACGCTCGCCGAGCTTAACGTGCTTGCCGGTAAGCGTTGAGCGCAGAAAATCAATGCCGCCGTAAACGCCGTCAAGCTCCTCACCGGGAATGCCGATCGGAGCGCTTTTCTGTGCACCGATAGCCATGTAAAACGCTTTGTATCCCTGAACCCTCAGCTCGTTGAGGCTTATGTCTCTGCCGACCTCAATTCCGGTTTTAAACTCAACTCCAAGCTCTTTTAAAACCTCGATCTCGGACAGAACAACGTCCTTTTCAAGCCTGAATGTCGGGATGCCCATGGTCATCATGCCGCCGAGAGTGTTTTCTTTCTCGAAAACTGTCACGGGATAGCCCTTTACCGCGAGGTAATACGCGCAGCTCAGTCCGGCAGGACCGGCTCCGATGACCGCGATCTTCTGCGGATACATTTTGCCGATCTGGTTGACCATCTTGGGAACAAATCTGTGCTCGGCTTTCATGTCCTGCTCGGCAATGAATTTTTTTATATCGTCTATCGCTATCGGATCGTCAATATCGCCGCGAGTGCAGGCGTCCTCGCAGAATTTTGGGCACACTCGACCGCATATGGCAGGGAAGGGGTTCTCCTTTTTTATAAGCTCAAGCGCTTCCTGATATCTGCCCAGAGCGGCGAGCTTTATGTATCCCTGAACGGCGATGTGAGCCGGGCAGTTTGTCTTGCACGGCGCCGTGCCGGTCTCGACGACGTTTTCGCGATTTTCGCGCCAGTCCTCGTTCCAGTGCTCCTTTGTCCAGATCTTATCGTCCGGAGTTTCGGATTTCCTGATATTAAGCGGCTGCGTTGAGCAAAGCTTCTGGCCGAGGCGCAGCGCGTTCATCTGGCAGTTTTCAACACACTGGCCGCAGGCAACGCATTTTTCTTTGTCCACCTGCGCGCGATAGTTGGATTTCATGATCGTCGGATCGTTGAAAAGCCGTCCGCCGCGCAGCGACAGGCAGGAGCACTCGCAGCAATTACATATGCCGGATACCTCGCCGGTGCCGTCCGTGTTTGAAAGCTCGTGTATAAGTCCGTTTTCTTCGGCTCTTTTAAGTATTGCATAAGCTTCTTCTTTGCTTATTTCTCTGCCGTGGCCGGTTTTAACGTGGAAGTCGGCCGCCTTGTTGAGCATGATGCACATATCCTCTTCAAGGTGTCCGCAGCCCTCGCCCATTATCCTGCGAGTGCGTCGGCACGAGCATGCGGTAACGGCGATCTTCCACGCGTTATCTATGTATTTGCTCAGCTGATCGGATGAAACTGCGTGACGATTGAGGTCGATTGCCTTTTGCACCGGAATTACACGCATAACGCCCATACCGCGCGGCAGGTTCGGAGTCATGAGCTTCATGTTTTTCAGCGTGTATTCGTCAAAGCACCTGGCTATCTCGGGGTGAGCTTCGACCTGCTCCTTGTTTCCTACCATCATTTCCATTATGCCAGGAACCCAGCAGGGCAGGGTGTAGTAGTCGCGGCCGTCATCGGGGCTCGTGTAAGTGACGACAACGCCCTCGTTTGCAAGCTCCCACAGAAGCTTTTTTGTAACCTCCGGCGGCTTGCCGCAGCGTTTAGCGATCTCGTCAAGCGTAAGACTGTGCCGCACCTTGCACGCAAGGGCTACGTCTGCCTGCTCGTCGGTCACTACCTCGGCCAGGATCCTGTACTCCGGATCACCGGGAACGTTTGGTATGCCGGTTCGTGCTTCGAGCGTGATCTTGTTTGCAAGCGCAAGAATTTTAGGTCTGAATGCCATAGTGTTGCTCCTTCCTTTACGTTAATGCACATCATGTACAAACACTCTTGCGTTAAGAATATCACGTTTAACTGATTTGTCAATGTTTTAGGAAAAATGTGCGCAAAATTTATATGATTTGTACATGCAATGGTGGAATACAATAGCCTGAGGTGATTCAATGCTTGGAATATCGCTGGCCATGCTTGTCGGCAGTGCGCTGCTGATGCTCAGACTTTCGCCGGGAGGGTCGTTCCCGAGTCCGCTTTCGCAGGAAGAGGAGAAAAAATATCTCACGCTGTGGCAAAATGGAGATATCTCCGCTCGCAACGTCCTTGTTGAGCACAATCTCCGCCTTGTTGCTCACATCATTAAAAAATATTATACGCAGACAAACGATATCGAAGACCTTATATCTATCGGTACTATAGGGCTTATAAAGGGGATAAATACCTATAAGCCCGATAAAGGCATCCGCCTTGCCACCTACGCTTCACGGTGCATAGAAAATACTATGCTAACCTAACGGAATTAGCACCCACTCCATTGATAAGAGGAGGTTGGTGCTTTATCTAAATCATTATATGTATCCTTGCTTGACTTGAGATTTTCGATTATTTTGTCTAAAAGTTCAAGCTTTTGCTCGGCCGGACAATGAAGTGCTTCAATCATTTTTAATGCCCTGCTCGCGTGGAAGTGAGCAAGATCCTGTTTTAACTGCTTAGAAGCTGCCTTTGTATAAGGAAAGTGAATGTAAACTTCTATAATCATCCCTCCATCTGCTGTTAAACTATGCATAGAGAAGTGCTGATTATCACGGATATTCTAAGCAAAATCAAACGACCGCTACCGTTTTACTGACGGTAGCGGTCGTATTTATTTGCGCATATAAGTAATTCAAGTCTGTTTTACAAAAAAATTATTCGAAAATAGCAAAATACTTACGACACTTGTAGATAAAAAGTCGCGACATTTCATTACTTTGGGTTATGTAAATACATATGATTGGTTATGGCTGCTCAGATTGGAGGTTCAACTGTCTGCTGAATACATGATATAAGTGCGCGAACTTTTTCGGACATGTTTATGTTCTTTTTGTATACGATGCAAAGTCCCCACTGGAACGACGGCTCAAAAGGTCTCGTTACAAGATCGTTTTTATTGTAGTATCTGACGCATGGGGCAGGGAGGACGCAGACCTCATTGCTTAGACTGCTCATTTTAAGTAAAAAGTCACAGGTGGGGCTTGTCAGATTGATCATGGGCGAAAGCCCATGAGCTTGGAACTTTCGTACAAGCTCATGGTACACGGCAAAATTCACAGGAAATGTGTTAAAGGGATATGGCGCAAGATCGCCCAAAGTGATGCTTTCGCACTTTGCAAGCGGATGGTCGGGATTCATCGCGCAGACTATCTGATCCTGCATGATTATGATCTCGCTCAGATCGTCGGACAGCACAGGATGCATACTTATCGCTATGTCCATCATACCGTCCAAAACCATGCTTTCAAGCTTTCTTGCACCGTATTCGTGAACTTCCACGGCAACATTGGGGAAGTGCTTACGGAATCTCATTATGATTTCGGGAAAGTCAAATGCAGCTATAACAGGGGGGACGCCAAGTATGACTCTGCCGCGTTTCATGGACTTTAGGTCGCGCAGTTGACAGTCCATCTCGTCGAATATCTGGGATATTCCTGTCCCATGCTCAACGAGAAGCGTTCCGGCTTCCGTTGGAGACATCACATTTCCCTCGCGATAGAAAAGCGGCATCCCCAGCTCAAGCTCAACCTTTTTCAGCATCTTACTAAGCGCCGGCTGGGTGATAAAGAGGTTGGCAGCGGCCTTTGTCATGTTGCGGGTGTTGGCAATTTCAATAATATATCGAATTTCTCTGATATCCAAGGCGTTTTTTTCCCTCCTTAATCTACAATGCCAAAAAAGTAACACTTTCATTTTATATAAAAATATCACATTTGCTCAAAAAAATCAAAACAAATCAATTCCAATTTGTATGTTTTAATATAACCAAAGGTTATTGCTAATGTTTTGACAAATAACCAGCAGTTTAAAACTCATGAAAATTAGAAATTGGACAAAATCGTTATACACAAGTATGCTAAGCGTAAAGATTGACAAATCTCGAACAAGTCAAGGCCGACATGATCAATTCGGTGTTAGGGAGGGATACATAGACATAAGAAGCTGATTCATTTCAATTATTTCAATTGAAGCTAAGTCGGACAGCATACGGATCCAATGACTGCACGACCGTGAGATACATATAAGCATCCATAAGACAATTTTAACTCACAGCTTGCGAACCCCTTGTCAAACCAAGTGTTTGTCTGCTCGCTTCCGGAGGCCGCACCAATCGCTTGGGTACGACGCCCAGCAAAATAAAGAAAAAAGTATAGAGAATAACAAACTGGAGAAAAAACTATGATTTGGTTACTTATTTCCGTAGTACTGCTTATAGTACTGATCTTCTTCCGCATCGACATCCTGCTAGTTGCTCCTATAGTATCAGTGTTCCTCTGCCTGGTCAGCGGTCTTGATGTTGTCGATACTCTGGCGGAAGGATTTATGCCGGCATTTGCAACATTTGCGAAAAACAACTTCCTGATATTCATGACCAGCGCAATGTTTGCTCGTGCCATGCAGGACACAGGTATGGCGGCCTCGATCGCTCGAGGCATTTCTAGCAAACTAGGCCCAAGATTTGCAATTCCCTGCGTCTTTTTCGTCAGTGCGCTTCTGACTTACGGCGGCGTATCACTGTTCGTTGTTGTCTTCGTAGTTTACCCCATCGCTCTGCAGCTGTTCAAGGAAGCAAATATCACTCGTATCATTATCCCCGGTGCAATTGCTGCCGGTGCTTTTACCTGGGCTGCGTTCTGCCTCCCCGGATCTCCTCAGGCAGGTCCCATCGTTGCAACTCAGAATCTCGGTACCAATCTTATGGTCCTTCCTTGGCTCGGAGTTGTCTGCGCGATCTTTATGTGCGCTATGCAGCTCGTTTTCATGAACTATTTGCATAAGAGTGCGGTTAAGAAAGGCCTTGGATTTGAAGCCGACGAGAAGACCGAAGCTCTCATCAGCCGCCTCGACAGTATGAAGCTTCCTAACTTCTTCATTTCGCTCGTTCCCATGCTCGTCGTTCTTATAACCCTGAACGTTATTGGACTTACCGTTTACTACAGCATGATCCTCGGCGTCGTTGTAGCACTTGCTCTTGCATGGAAAAACGTCCCCAACAAACTCACTATGCTCAACGCCGGCGCGCAGAGCGCAATATTCGCACTTATCAATACCTGTGCGGCAAACGGCTTTGGCGGCGTTGCCAAGCTCACTCCGGGTTTTGCACAGCTTGTTCAGGTCTTCACAGACCCAACTCTCATGTCCCCATTGGTAGGTCTCGGCGTGGCCACCACGCTTATCGCAGGCGCCTGTGGCTCCGGCACCGGCGGTATTACCATTGCCCTCTCGACTATGGCTCCCGTTTATCTTGATATGGGTGTAAACGCAGGTATGATGCATCGTGTTGCATCCCTGGCTTGCTGTGGTCTTGACTCCCTTCCTCACAACGGAGCAGTCGTTACGCTTCTTAATACTTGTGGCGTAGACCATAAGGACGGTTATCTCCCGATTGGCGTAATGACGGTGGCCATGCCACTTATAACACTGGCCTTTATGATAATCCTATTGTCTATAGGATTTGTGGCGTGACCTCAGCTCGACTGAGGTCGCCACTAAAAAGAACAAATACCAAGCAAAAGCCGTATGCAACATATAATTTCATAAACCCTTAGCCGGTGATATCCGGCTAAATAATAAACAATTATAAAAACAGAAAAGGAGAACAACAATGCTTATTAAATTCAACGAAGAACAGACTATGATCCGCGACATGGTGCGTGAATTCACCAAGAATGAAGTCGAGCCCCGCGACTATTACATGGACCAGAACGATGCATTTGACCGCGAACTTTATGCAAAGTTTAATGAGCTTGGCCTCGGCGGCGTCCTCGTTCCTGAAGAGTACGGCGGAATGGGCTCTGATTATGTGACCAGCACCATCATTGTTCATGAGCTGGCAAAGGGAAGCGCAAGCTTTGCTCTGGCAGTTGAGATCAGCCACGTTGCAGCAGAGATGATCACCAACTGGGGTACTGAGGAGCAGAAGAAGGCATATCTGCCCAGAGTTGCAAACGGCGATCTGTTTGCATTCGGCCTGACCGAAGCAAGCGCCGGCTCTGATGCAGCTGGCATCCGCTCGGTCGCAGTCAAGAACGAAGACGGCACTTGGACGCTCAACGGCGGTAAGTCTTGGATCACCAACTCAGGTGAAGCAGACGTATATCTCATCCTTGCCAAGACCAATCCCGAAGCCGGTGCAAAGGGCATCTCCGCATTTATTATCCCCAAGGAGACTCCGGGCCTTGTAATCGCAAAGCACGAGAAGAAGATGGGTATGCGCGGCTCCAGCACCTGTGCACTTTCCTTCGACAACATCCAGCTTCCTGCCGACGCTCTTCTCGGACCCGAGGGAATTGGCTTCAAGATCGCAATGTCCGTTCTCGACGGCGGCCGTATCAGCTGCGCTGCTATCGCAACCGCACTCTCCCAGCATGCTATGGATATCGCAAAGAAGTATGCAAATGAGCGTATCACCTTCGGTAAGCCCATTGCAAAGCACCAGGGCGTCATGTTTAAGTTCGGTGATATGTCCGCACTTATCTCGGCTATGGAGCTGATGACCTATGAGGCAGCGTTCCAGAAGGCATCCGGCCAGCGCTCCACTCTTATCGCAGCACAGGCAAAGCTGTTTGCGGCAATCAACTGCACTCAGATATGTCTTGAGTGCCTCCAGGTTCTCGGCGGCAACGGCTACAGCCAGGACTTCCATGTTGAGCGCCTTGTTCGCGACGCGAAGCTGCTTGAGATCGGCGAGGGCACAAATGAGGTTCTGCGTATGGTTATCGGCGGCACCGTGCTTGCAAGCAACTAATAATCAGTTAACGATCAGAATAAAAACTTAAGGATATAAGCGTAATGAAAATACTCGTATTTATCAAACAGGTTCCGGATACGACAGATGTTAAACTCGATCCTAAAACCGGCAATCTGAATAGAGAAGGCGTAGTTAGCATTCTCAACGCTTTGGATGCCAATGGTGTTGAAGCTGCGCTTCAGCTCAAGGAGAAGTACGGCGCGACTGTCGTTGCTGTCTCCATGGGGCCTCCCCAGGCTGAAGAAGTGCTCAAAAAGGCGCTGGCTATGGGCTGCGATGAAGCAGTGCTGCTCAGCGACAGAGCATTCGGCGGTGCTGACACTTTGGCCACCGGCTATGTCCTTGCCAAAGCTGCTGAGAAGATAGGCGACTATGACCTGTTGATTTTCGGCCGTCACGCTTCAGACGGTGAGACCGCTCAGACCGGTCCCGTAACGGCTGCGTTCCTCGGAGTTCCGCAGATTACCCTGGCCACATCTCTTGATGTTCAGGATGGTTGGGCAGTTTGCACTCGTGATACCGAGGATAGTACGGAGACTGTTCGGGCTAAGCTCCCGGCTCTGGTTACCGTGTGCGCCGAGATCAACTCTCCACGTTATGCCAGTGGCGCTGGCATCATTAAGGCTCTGAGAAAGCCTCGCACTACATGGAATCACGAGGATTTGGGTGCCGACCCTGCAAAGTGCGGCATTCCCGGTTCACCCTCTGTGACCAAACGTCTCTTTGAGCCAAAGCGCGAAAAGATCGACACAGTCATCTTCTCAGGAGAAAAGGCAGAGATTGCTAAGCAGTTTGTGGATATGCTGGAAGCCCAGCATCTTATCTGAAAGGAGGAACATCCATGACTAAAAACGAAGCAAACGGCATCTGGGTGTTCGCCGAACAGAAAAACGGTGTGCTGGATAAAACACCCCTTGAGCTTATCAGCAAAGCACTTGAGCTTAAGCAGACCACCGGCGAAGAAGTAACTGCACTGCTCGTTGGCAGCGATGTTGCCGAACTTGCAGATACACTTATTGCATACGGTGCAGACAAGGTTATTGTTGCCGAAAATGAAAACCTGAAGAGCTACAGCGGAAGACCGTATCAGAAGGTTGTCGCAGATATTACCGCAAAGTATAAACCATCTATATTCATATTCCCGGCTACTGCGCAGGGACGAGATCTTGCTCCACGTGTAATGTGTACTCTGGGCACCGGTCTTACAGCTGACGCTGTGGATCTGAGCTTTGACGATGAAGGCGCTTTCGTTCAGACGACTCCTGCCTTCGGCGGTAGCTTGCTCGCACATATCGCGATTCCTGAGCTGCGTCCGCAGATGGTCACTGTCCGCGCACATGTGTTTGATGCACTGGAGCCGGATCACTCGCGCAAGGGCGAAATAATTGTCGAAACGGTGGATGTTGAAGCCGATAGCGATTATGAGGTTCTCAGTGTCCAGGAGAAAGTCAAAAACGGTGTTGCAATACACGAGGCTGAAGTGCTGGTTGCCGGAGGCCGCGGTATAAAGAAGGAAGAGGATCTGGATCAGCTCCGCGAGCTTGCAAACCTCATTGGCGGCGAGATCGCCTGTTCAAGGCCGCTTGTCGATGACGGTTGGCTGGATCATTCTCTTCAGATCGGCCAAAGCGGCACTACTGTTAAGCCCAAGTTCATTCTGAATGTAGGTATTTCCGGTTCGACTCAGTACGTGGTCGGCATGGAAAAAGCTCAAACGATTGCAACCATAAACACCTACGGAGGAGCCGAGCTGTTCGACGTTTCTCAGTATGGTGTGGTTGCGGACTACGCCGCCATTATTCCTGCAATTATCGAAGAGATAAAGGCCAGAAAAGAATCCTGAAAAGAGGTGTGACATTTGTTTAAAAAAGTAAGTATTGAGGAAGCTGTAGCCCTCATAAAAGACGGCTCTACCGTTGGTATATCCGGCTTTATGGGTTCTGCATGTCCCGAGTATGTTCTCAAAAACATGGAAGAGAGCTTCCTGAACAGCGGTCATCCCTGCAATCTTACCCTTACCCATTCTCCCGGTGTTGGCGACGGCAAGGACAGAGGCATGAACCACATGGCGCATAAGGGTATGCTTAAGAGCGTAATCGCCAGCCATTATAATCTTGCTCCGATGCTTCAGAGCATGGTTGACGCAGGTGAGATAGAAGCTTATCTGCTTCCTCAGGGCACTATATGCCAGCTGTATCGTGAGATCGGTGCAGGCCGTCCCGGTGTTATCACCAAAACAGGCCTTGGCACGTTTGTTGATCCCCGACTGGAAGGCGGAAAATGCAATGCTCTTGCAACAAGAGACCTGGTAGAGGTCGTCGAACTGGGCGGAGAAGAGTATCTGTGGTACAAGTCTTTCCCGATAAATGTTGCTGTAATTCGTGGCACATCTATTGATGAGCACGGTAATATCTCTGTTGAGAAAGAGACTACGATCGTTGACCAGCAGGCACTTGCCGTTGCTGCAAAGCATTGCGGCGGTATAGTTATCGCTCAGGTTGAACGAGTAGTTGCGAGCGGCTCCATCAATCCGCGCGATGTTATTGTACCCGGTATCCTTGTGGACTACGCTGTTATTTCACCTGCAGAATGCCATTATCAGAACTTCGGCAATCAGCCTTATGATGCGGCTCTTGCTCATGAGTTCCGTGTTCCCGTTGACAGTCTGCCCATACTTCCGATGTCCGACAGAAAGGTAATAGCTCGCAGAGCAGCAATGGAACTGCCTAAAAACGCTGTAATAAACCTCGGTATCGGAATGCCTGAAGGCGTATCCAGTGTTGCGGTTGAGGAAGGCTTTGCCAATCAACTCACCATGACGGTTGAGGCCGGCCAGATCGGTGGCGTTCCTGCTGCCGGCGCAGCTTTTGGCGGCGCTTATAACCCCGAGTTTGTAAATGACATGATCCGTCACTTCGATTTCTATGATGGCGGCGGCCTGGATGTCTGCTTCCTTGGTGCAGCCGAAGTTGACAACCTGGGTAACTGCAACGTCAGTAAGTTTACAAGGACTGTTGGACCCGGCGGCTTCATAAATATTGCGTCCAATACGCCTAAATGTGTGTTCTGTGGAACTCTTACGGCCGGTGGACTTAAAACCGAGATCAAAGACGGAAAACTTGTCATACTTCAGGAAGGCAGAAACAAAAAATATATGAAGCATGTCAAGCAAGTTACTTTCAGCGGCGAGAATGCCGTGAAGTCGGGACAGACTGTTCTCTTTGTAACTGAGAGAGCCGTATTCGAACTCGATAATGACGGCATAATTCTAACCGAGATCGCACCCGGAATCGATCTTCAGACTCAGGTTCTCGATATGATCGATTTTGATGTCAGAGTCTCACCCAACCTCAAGCTCATGGATGCACGCATATTCGCTGAAGGTCCCATGGGACTTGAACTTAAGTAAATTCCAAAAATACAATAGGAGAATATAATTATGTCTAACGAATGCAAAAAGTTTACAGGCGCCGAGCTCAAGATCGGCATGACTGCGGAGCGCAGCAAGACCATCACCAAGAAGGATATTGAGTATTTCGGCATAGTTTCCACAGATACCAACCCTATGCACTTTGATGAGGATTACGCATCCAAGACCCAGTTCGGCCGTTGCATAGCACATGGCGTCATCTCTCTGAGCCTCTGCGGTTCCGTACTCGGTATGGAACTCCCCGGTCTTGGTACCATACATATGGGTCAGGAAGTCACTTTCAAGAAGCCCGTATATCCCGGTGATACCATCACTGCACACTGCGAGATCATAGATATTCAGTACAAAGAGAAGAAAGACTTCTACATTGTGAAGGTCAAACAGTGGGTTACCAACCAGAATGGCGATGTTGTAACCGAAGGTATTGCAACTTGCATGCCGCCTAAGGCCTAATTGTTAAACCGAACATAGTCAAAAAGCCTTTTTCGGTCATTGGGCTTTGAAACTGTGTTCTGTGTCCCCCGGAATGCTAAGCATTCCGGGGGATATTTTTTGCTATTTGTGTAATAGTTTTTTGCCATGAACATATTTTGCTTATGTGAAAGACTAAATTATTGACAGAGAAGCGAGGCATAGCGTGACTACTGGAAACAGTGCAGTAGAAAAGCAATACGTCATCTACTCCCGCAAGTCCAAGTTCACCGGCAAGGGCGAGAGCATCGAGAACCAGATCGAGCTCTGCCGCCAGTACATTGCCATGCACTTTGGCGAGGAAGCGGCGGAAAATGTACTGATCTACGAGGACGAGGGCTTTTCCGGCGGCAATCTGGAGCGCCCGCAGTTCAAGAAAATGATGAAGGACTCGCAGAAGATCGCCTTTGCCGCCATCGTGGTCTACCGCCTCGACCGTATCAGCCGCAACATCGGCGACTTTGCCAAGCTCATCGAGGATTTGGGCGACCGGCACATTGACTTCATCTCCATCCGCGAGCAGTTCGACACCAGCTCCCCCATGGGGCGTGCCATGATGTATATCGCGTCGGTCTTTTCCCAGCTGGAGCGGGAGACCATCGCCGAGCGCATCCGGGACAACATGCACGAGCTGTCCAAGACCGGACGCTGGCTGGGCGGCACAACACCCACGGGCTACGCCTCGGAAAGCCTGTCCAGCGTGACGGTGGACGGCAAGGTGAAGAAGGCCTGCAAGCTCAAACCCATCCCGGAGGAAATCCAGCTGGTCAAGACGATCTTCGAGGTGTTCATGGAGACCGGCTCTCTCAGCAAGACCGATCAGTACCTGTTGGAGCACCGCTGCGTCACGAAGCGCGGCAAGCAGTTCACCCGCTTTGCCATCCGCGGCATTCTCACGAACCCGGTTTACATGATCGCCGACGAGACGGCGTATCAGTATCTGAAAGAAAATAATGTTGACCTGTTCGCCGAGCGTTCGGAATTCGACGGCGAGCACGGCGTCATGGCCTATAACCGCACCCTCCAGCGCCCCGGCAAGGCGAATCAGATCCGTCCCATGGAGGAATGGATCGTGGCGGTGGGCAAGCATCCGGGCATCATCGCGGGCAGCGATTGGGTGCGGGTGCAGGCCATGCTGGATGTCAACAAATCCAAGAGCTACCGCAGGCCCCGCAGCAACGTGGCGCTGCTGTCTGGGCTGCTGCGGTGCGGCGAATGCGGCGACTATATGCGCCCGAAGCTGACCAACCGCCGCGCGGCGGACGGCGAGCTGATCTACACTTACATGTGCTCCACCAAGGAGCGCAGCCACGGCACCGTCTGCGGCATGAAGAACTGCAACGGCAACACGCTGGATGCCAAGATCATCGAGGAAATCCGCAAGCTTTCCGCCGACAAGGAAACCCTTTCCAAGCTGCTGGCGCAGACCAAAAAGGTCATCAGCGGCAGCAAGGAGGGCTACGACGCAGAGCTGGCGCTGCTCCGGGAAAAGCACACCGAAACAGAAGACCGCATCAAGCGTCTGGTGGAGTCCCTGTCCGTTGCCAGTGATACCTCCGCGAAGTACGTCATGGAGCAGATCGACGAACTGCATCGGGAGAGCGAGACACAGCAGCTGCGCCTTACCGAGCTGGAAGCCCTCACCGAACAGAGCCGGATGCTGCATCAGGAGTTCGCTTTCCATCAGGAAATGATCGAATCCTTTGCCAGCGCGGTGGATTCTGCCACGCTGGAGGAAAAACGCCGCCTGCTGCGCACCATCGTCAAAAAGGTGGTCTGGGACGGCAAAAATGCCTATGTTTACCTCTTTGCGGAGGATGGAGAGGCGGATTTGCCGCCCATTGACCAACCTATGTATCCGTTGGGAGAGGATAGCGAATGAGATACTAATGCATTTTCGCAGCCTTAAGAAGACTATGGGTGACGTCAGCCTTTCTGATGTGCTGGATACCGACGGAGAAGGGAACAACTTATCTCTTATGGATGTTCTGGCTCAGGACGATGAAATGAGCGAAAAAATCGGCGATATTGAGCTTTGCGGCCGGCTGCACGGACTTGTTGACAGTGTCTTAAACGAGCGCGAAGCAAGAATAATACGCTTGAGGTACGGCCTTGCCGGCGCGGCTCCGATGACTCAGCGTGAAACCGCAAAAGTGTGCAGTATAAGCAGATCCTACGTCAGCAGACTTGAAAAGAAAGCGCTCGAAAAACTCAGATCCGAGCTTGGCGATGACGCATACATATAATTATCTTGTGCAGGCCGAGCTTTTGTGATAGAATAACGTGAAAAACTCAGGGAGGTGAGCTCGGGTGCGTATTAAGAAAACTGTGTGGACGTTTTTCATGCTTATAATGGCGGCAACGTTGGTGCTGATAATTAACTCGCGCGTTCAGCTCACTTCTGAAGTCGTTGTCGGTGGGGCAGACTCCGTATTTGTCAAAACCAATGCGCTGACCGACCCGATGGCCGAGTACAAAAACTCAAGCAAAGCGTCTCTTGAAAAATACGCGGATCTTGAGTTCCCGTCGATCACCATAACCGAGTGGCAGTATGTGCTTATTAATAAAGATACGCCTATCAAGTCATACGCGCCCTCTGTCAGGCAGTTCGGCTCTGACGGACCGTATGTTGATAAACGCATGATCGACAGCTTGTCCTCGCTTGTCGATGCGGCTAAGGAAGCAGGATTTGAGCCGTATATCAGCGTCGGATACAGGTCATATGCCGATCAGCAGCAGCTATTTAATGAAAAGGCATCGGAGCTGAGCCAAAACGGAGTGTATACATATGAAGAAGCCCAGCAGATAGCTGCAGAGATAGTTGCAAAGCCGGGCACAAGCGATCATCAGACCGGTCTTGCCGTAGATATTCTCGACAAAGAGTATGAAGTGCTAGATTACAGCAAGATGGATTCGAAGTTTTTTGATTGGCTCGACGCAAACTGCGCTCAGTTTGGCTTTATAAAGCGCTACCCGAGCAATAAGAAAAGCGTCACCGGTTGGGATGAGCCATGGCACTACAGGTATGTGGGCAAAGAAGTGGCTGAGTTTATCATGAAAAACGGAATGTGCCTTGAAGAATTTGCTGCGCACTATAAATAACCGATAAATTGTGTGTGAGTATGCAAAAAATGCTTGCAATCACGATATATAGGTGGTATTATAATAAGGTAAGTTAGTTAGTATGCGAGAGTGGGTTCCAGCCCACTCTTTTTGTTGAGCATTTTGCGGATTATAAAAACAGGAGCTTTGTTATGAGCAAGATCAGTGATAAAGTCGAAGCGCTTGCGCGCCCGGTCGTTGAGGAAGAGGGCTGCAAGCTGTGGAGTGTTGAGTATATTAAAGAAGCCGGAACGTGGTATTTGCGTATTTTCATTGATAAAGACGGCGGCGTCGGCATTGCCGACTGCGAAGCTATAAGCCGCAGGCTCGATCCGATCCTTGACGAGGCCGACCCCATCCCGGAAAGCTATGTGTTCGAGGTCGGCTCGGCAGGAGCTGAGCGAGAGCTTAAGCGCCCGTCCGATTTTGAGCAGTTTATCGGCTCGGATGTCGAAGTTAAGCTATATCAGCCATATGAGGGCAGAAAAACTCTCGTCGGAACGCTCGAGGAATACAATGACGGAAATATCACCGTTTCGGGCGTTGAGCTTAAAAAGGAACAAATTGCGCAGGTCAGGCTGCATGTAACCATATAATAAAGAAGAGGTAAATTAAAAATGAATGCTGAATTTTTCTCTGCAATCGAAGATCTTGAAAAAGAAAAGGGAATACCTAGAGAATATATGTATGATAAAATCAAGCAGGCTATGCTTGCTGCGTTCCGGCGCGACAATCCCGAGTGTGCGGATAATGTCGACATTCTGCTTGACGAGGACAGAAAGCGCATCGAAATGTATGTAAACAAGGTGGCTGTCGAGCAGGTCGAGGAGCCTGCGCTTGAGATAGATCTTGAGGCAGCAAAGAAGATCACCAAGCGCGCAAAGCTTGGTGATACAATAAAGATCCCGGTTGAGACTAAAAAATTCGGACGTATTGCGGCTCAGGCTGCAAAGCAGGTGATCATCCAGGGCATCCGTGAGGCCGAGCGAGGCATAGTGTATGAGGAGTTTACATCCAAAGAGCACGAGATACTCACTGGTGTTGTTTCTCGCATCGAGCCGAGAACCGGCAGCGTTTCGATCCGCATCAGCTCGAACAGCGAGTATACCGAGGCGATGCTCTCTCCCAATGAGCGGATCAAGACCGAGCCTTTGAAGGAAGGCGACCGCATAAAGGTCTATGTCGTTGAAGTCAGAAATTCAACCAAGGGTCCTCAGGTTCTCATAAGCCGCACTCATCCCGGACTTGTCAAGCGACTGTTTGAGCTTGAAGTTCCCGAAATATTTGACGGAACGGTAGAGATAAAGTCCATCGCTCGCGAAGCCGGAAGCCGTACCAAGATGGCAGTGTGGTCAACCGATCCCGACGTCGATCCCATTGGTTCTTGCGTTGGTCCGAAGGGCGGCCGCGTTGCCAGCATAGTCGATGAGCTTGGCGGCGAGAAGATAGATATTATTAAATACAGCGAGATCCCCGAGGAATACATTGCCGCTGCTCTCGCTCCCAGTGAGGTCGTCAGCGTTACCATGCTTGAAGACGGCAAGAGCTGCCGCGTGATCGTTCCCGACAGCCAGCTTTCTCTCGCGATCGGCAAGGAAGGCCAGAACGCACGTCTTGCAGCGCGCCTGACGGGATTTAAGATCGACATAAAGCCCGAGTCGGAGGCATAAACGAAAGGAGGCAGCCGCAGTGCAGAAGAAAATACCGATGAGGCAGTGTTTAGGCTGCCGAGAAATGAAACCGAAGCGCGAGCTTATCCGTGCGGTCAAGTCGCCGGACGGGGAAGTGAGCCTTGATTTTAAAGGCAAAATGCCCGGCAGAGGCGCGTATCTGTGCCAAAACGGGGAGTGCCTGAAAAAAGCAATGAAGTCAAAAGCGCTTGAAAGAGCTTTCTCAACGCAGATCCCGGCGGAGGTATACGACGCTCTCGAAAAGCAGATGGAGGCGAACCAATGAGAGAGAAAGCCTTGAATCTGCTTGGCCTTATGCGCAAGGCAAACGCTCTGCGCATCGGCGAAGAGGAAACGGGCGCCGCTGTCAGAGAGCACGAGGCAAAGCTCGTTTTGCTTGCGTCCGACGCATCGCCCAATGCGCGAAAGCGTGCATCGGGATACATGTACGGCAGCAAAGCGCCGCTGATAACGGTTCCGTTTACAAAGGAAGAGATATCCGAGCATGTCGGCAAGCCGGGCTGCTCAATGGCTGCTGTGTGCGATATCGGCTTTGCCGACGCACTTATGCAGAGACTGTGCGATATATCTCCCCAGGAATACGATGAAGCGGCACAGATCATACAAAGGCGAGCGCAGGAAAGCAAAAAGCGCAAAGACGACGTTCGGCAGAAAAACAAGAGGACAGGTAAAAGGAGGACTAATGCATGAGCATGATTAAATACAGAGTACACGAGGTAGCAAAAGACTTTAACACCACATCCAAGGTGATAACTCAGATATTAACGGATTATGCTACGACTCCTAAAAACCACATGCAGGTTCTTGAGAACAACGAGCTTGACGTTATATTTGAATATCTGACCCAGCATAATCAGGCCGAAAGTCTTGCGGATATATTTGCGTCCGCGCCGAAGGCCGGAGAGGCAAAGCCTGCCGAGAAAAAGCAGGAAAAGACCGCTGCTGCAAAGCCTGCCGAGAAAGCACACACCGCGCAGCAGCCGGCTCCCGAAAAGAAGGAAAAAGAGAATAAGCCGCATGTTCCGCGCCAGGTAGCGGAGAAGCGCGTTGTCGATACCCGAGGCAGCGCAGCGGTGAACATAGCCAAGTATGACGAGAAGTTCGACAACATGGCCGGCGACAAGAGCCGCAACCGTGACCGCGACCGCAAAGGCGGCAAGGAGAAGATCGTCAACAAGGCAAAGCAGCGCCAGCAGGGTCAGGCAGCATCGGCAAAGCGCCGTCAGGAAGAGCGCGATAAGATGCAGAAGCTCCAGCTTGAGATCGCTAAGAAGCAGCAGCTCAAGGTAATGATACCGGACGAGATCAACGTCGGTGAGCTGGCTGCAAGAATGAAGAAATCTGCCGGCGAGGTCATAAAGCGCCTTATAAAGCTCGGTGTTTTTGCATCCGTTTCCGACGTTGTCGATTACGACACTGCGGCACTGGTTGCAATGGAATTCGGCTGCAAGGTCGAAAAGGAAGTCGTTGTGACCGTCGAAGAGAAGCTTATAGACGATCATGAAGACAGCGCAGACGAGCTCGTCGGCCGTGCTCCGGTCGTTGTTGTTATGGGTCACGTCGACCACGGCAAGACCTCACTGCTTGACTATATCCGCCATGCAAACGTTGCATCCGGTGAGGCGGGCGGTATAACCCAGCATATCGGCGCATATACCGTTGAAATCAACGGCAGTCCCATAACCTTCCTGGATACTCCGGGCCATGAGGCATTTACATCCATGCGTGCGCGCGGCGCAATGGTCACCGATATCGCAATACTCGTTGTTGCTGCCGATGACGGCATTATGCCTCAGACAATTGAGAGCATTAACCACGCCAAGGCAGCCGGCATTCCGCTTGTTGTCGCTATCAACAAGATGGACACGGTCGGCGCAAACCCCGAGCGTATTAAGCAGCAGCTTACCGAATATGATATAGTCCCCGAGGAATGGGGCGGCGATACCATCGTTTGCCCGATATCGGCCAAAACCGGCGAGGGCATAGACAATCTGCTTGAAAACCTCGTTATACTTGCAGAGGTTCAGGAACTCAAGGCCAACCCCAACCGCGCCGCAAAGGGCGCCGTCATCGAGGCGAGACTTGATAAGGGCCGCGGCCCGATCATGACCGTTCTTGTCCAGAACGGTACGCTTAAGCTCGGCGATATCATCATTGCCGGTACCGCCGTCGGCCGTGTGCGCACGATGATAAACGATAAGGGCGTTCGCATCACCGAGGCAGGCCCCTCGGTTCCAGTTGAGATATCCGGCATGTCCGAGGTCCCCAGTGCAGGTGATACATTTAATGCCGTTGCCGATGAGCGCATGGCTCGCGAGCTTGTTGAAGAGCGCAAGACCCAGCAGAAGAACGCTGCGTTCGGAAGCAGCAAGAAGGTAAGCCTTGAGGATCTGTTCAGCCAGATCCAGGCCGGTGAGATGAAAACTCTCAACATCATCGTTAAGGCCGATGTTCAGGGTTCTGCCGAGGCCGTTAAAGCATCGCTTGAAAAAATCACAAACGACGAAGTGTGCGTTAAGGTCATCCACAGCGGCGTCGGCGCAATCAATGAATCCGATGTTATGCTCGCTGCCACATCCGGCGCAATAATCGTCGGCTTCAACGTTCGTCCGGACAATGCCGCACGCGACAGTGCCGCAAGAGCGAATGTCGATATGCGCATGTATCGCGTAATTTACGACTGCATTAATGAGATCGAGGCAGCAATGAAGGGCATGCTCGCGCCGAAGTTTGAGGAAGTCATAATCGGCCATGCCGAGGTTCGCGAGACTTATAAGGTCTCCAAGGTCGGCACAGTCACCGGATGCTATGTCCTTGACGGTAAGATCCAGCGTGGCTGTTCGGTTCGTGTACTGCGTGATAACATAGTTATCCATGAGGGCGAGCTTGCATCTCTGCGCCGCTTTAAGGACGATGTCAAGGAAGTTGCCAGCGGATACGAATGCGGCATGCAGGTCGAAAAATTCAACGACATCAAGGTCGGCGACATTATTGAGTGCTTCGTTATGGAGCAGGTAAAAGTCTGATAAATAGTTTTGGGCGGTCGTTCAGGCCGCTCAACGCATAGATACAGGAGGAGAAATATGCCCTCAAATAAATTAGCAAGAACAAACGATGATATTCAACTCATTATGAGCAAGCTTCTGCGCGAGATCAAGGATCCGCGGGTGAATCAGGGCATGATAAGTGTAACGCGCGTTGAAACAACGGGCGATATGCGCTATTGCAAGATATGGCTTTCCGTAATGGGATTGAAAAACGAAAAAGAGTTCAAGAAGGGACTCAAATCTGCGTCGGGCTGGCTTAGACGTGAGCTTGGAAACTCGCTCAAGCTTCGAAATACCCCGGAACCTGTATTTGAGATCGATCACAGCATCGAATACGGCGCGCATATCAACGAGATCATAAGCAGCCTTGATATTAAACACGACGAGGACGAAGAATGACTATCAAAGAATGCGCCGCGTGGCTTAATGAACATGATGACATTCTTATACTGACCCATGTCCGCCCGGATGGCGATACGCTCGGCGGCGCCGCGGCGCTGTGCTCGGCGCTGCGCAGAATGGGCAAAAATGCCGCGCTTTTTAATAATCCGGATATTACACCGAAGTATTTTAAATATGTAAAGGACTTCGTGTCCGATAATTTTGATTTTGCATGCACTCTGGCGGTGGATGTTGCCGAAGCGCATATGCTGCCGACGGGCTTTTCAGGAGACGTTGATGTCTGCATTGATCACCACCCGTCAAACTCTCACTATGCCGAAAAGCTTCTGCTTGACGGCAGCAAAGCCTCGTGCGGCGAGATCGTACTTGAGGTCATAAAAGCGCTTTGCGGCAATGTGACCGCTCAGGAGGCAAGCCTTCTGTACATGGCCGTATCGACCGACTGCGGCTGCTTCCGCTATGCAAATGTAACGAGCGAAACGTTTGCGGCGGCAAGCGAGATTTTGCAATACGGCGCTGAGGTGCAGAAGCTTAATTTTGATCTTTTCAGGCAGGTCTCACGGGCGAGAATGACGCTTGAGGGCAGCATACTTTCGGGACTGAAATACTTCTTTGATGGGGAAGTTGTTGCCGCAACGGTGACGCGCAAAATGATGAGCGATGCCGGGGCAACGGAAAACGACTGCGATGATATTGCAGGTATCCCGGGCAAGGTTGAAGGATGCGTTGTCAGCCTTGTTATACGCGAAATGGGAGATAAAAAGTGCAAGGTGTCTGTTCGATCGCAAAAAGTTTTCGACAGCAGCGCGCTCTGCGCCCGTTTTGGCGGCGGCGGACATAAAATGGCCTCAGGCTGTACGATAGAAGCATCTCCCGAAAAAACGCTTGATATGCTCATCTCCGCCATAGGTGAGGTGCTTTGATGAACGGGATCATCCTCATCGATAAGCCGCAGGGTTGGACGAGCCATGATGTTGTTGCAAAGCTGCGCGGCATACTGCATGACCGCCGCATCGGACACTCAGGAACGCTTGACCCGCTTGCAACTGGGCTGCTCGTTGTTTTTGTCGGCAGAGCGACCAGAGCAGTGGAATTTGCCGAGGCTGATAGTAAGGAGTATATCGCCGGACTTCGCCTTGGTCTGAGTACGGATACGCAGGACATAAGCGGAAATGTTATTTCCGAGTGCAGTGACCTACCGGATGAAGAAGCTGTGTACAGGGCCGTAAACGGCTTTGTTGGGGATATTGAGCAGATACCTCCAATGTATTCGGCAGTCAAGATCGGCGGCAAAAAGCTGTATGAGCTTGCGCGCAAAGGTCAAAGCGTTGAGCGCTCCCCAAGAAAAATTACAGTCTCGTCGATCGAGATCATCGGCAGAGAAGGCGGCGATTATCTATTAAAAATTGCCTGCTCAAAGGGAACATATGTGCGCACTTTGTGCAATGATATCGGTGCTTCTCTCGGCTGCGGCGCATGCATGAGCAGCCTTAGAAGGATAAGCGCCGGCGCGTTTTCAATTGAAGATGCGCACAGCATCGACGAAGTCGAAAATGCTGCAAATGATGGACGGATGGTTGACATAATGCTGCCTGTGGACACTCTTTTTTCTGCTTTGCCTGAGCTTAAAGTGCCTGAGAGCGCAGCAAAGCGTCTGAAAACCGGCAATATAATAAAAATCTCCGCACATGACTGTGACTACAGAGTGTATTCCGAATCAGGCGAATTTCTGCTGGTAGGCAAGGCCGAAAACGGAAAACTAAAAACAATAAAAAGCTTTTTTGAGGTTAGCCAATGACAAAACAGAAAGTAATGGCGCTGGGCTTTTTTGACGGCATACATGTCGGACACGCAGCGCTTATCAACAAGATAAAGCAGCGCGCGGAAGAGACGGGCGCAGAGCCTGCCGTGCTTACATTTGATGTGCACCCCGATAACCTTGTTTTCAAAAAAACCGTGCCGCTTATCAACAGCGCCGAAGACAGAGAGAACATACTCAGCCGCTGCTTTGGCATAGACGATGTCGTTGTTATCCACTTTAACCAGCGCGTCATGCATATGGATTGGCAGGATTTCATTGACGAGCTTATTGACGAGATGAATCTCCGATGGATCGTCGTGGGGCACGATTTCTGCTTTGGATACAAAGGCCTCGGTACGGCCGAAAAGCTTAAAGCTTACTGCGCAGAGCGCGGTGTCGGATGCGATATTATACCGGCTGTCTGCCGCGACGGTGTTGTTGTAAGCTCAACGCTTATACGGCAGCTCATCGAAACCGGAGAGATGGAAAAAGCCAATGAATACCTCGGCCATCCGCATACGCTCACCGATGTTATACGCACAGGCTATCACCTCGGAACGAAGATGGGTACGCCGACAATAAATATGAGCTTTCCGCAGGGAGTTATAATTCCTCGCCACGGAGTGTATGCCGCAAAGGCATATATTGACGGGCAGGAGTATATGTCGGTCACAAACGTTGGCATTCGCCCCACCGTCAGTGATTCGGGCAACGTGAATGTAGAGAGCTTTTTGCTTGATTTCTGTGGAAATCTTTACGGCCACCGTGCGCGCATTGATTTCTATAAATTCCTTCGCCCCGAGCGAAAGTTTGACGATGTCAACGAACTTGCAGCCCAGATAAAGAGTGATGCTCAAACAACAAGAGAGTATTTTGAACGAATAAAATAAAAATTAGCGCTGCGAGTTTTTCGCAGCGCTTAAATCATGTAAAATTATCCGTTGAAAACTATTCCCTTTGTGCTGTCAAGAGGAGCAATGCTTATCCAGGTCTTACCGACGCTCAGGTTAAGGGGAGTGCCGTCCTTGAGCGTGTAGTGGAAGTTATCCGCACGGTCGGCGCGAGTCCAGTTGATCTCAACATATTTTCCGCCGGTGAAGAAATAACCGGTGCCTGAGCCGGTAAGCTCCATGGCCTGACGGCCGTAGCTGTCAATGGTCTTGGTGGGAATATTGAGGACTATGACATTTGCAAGGTCTATCGAGCTGTTGTTGCCGCCGTCTATATACTCATCTCCGCTTATAAATGCATGGTAGCATTTCTTGTCCGTGTCATACTTAAAGGTGGTATTGTAGTAAGAGTAGTATACGGTGAAGTCGGCCGAAGAGCTTGTGCACTGGGAAACGGCATCCTCTGCAAAGCTGAGGCCGTAGGTGTTGTCATAGCCGCTGTCGTGCTTGAGCTCGTAATTGTTCTTGCAGAAGGAGGCAAGCTTGCTGCCGTCGGCAAAAAGGGTGTGCTCAACGTTTTTGCCCTGGCTGAGACGAGTTTGATCGCGGTAGTAGCTGGAAGCTTCACCGGAACGAGCGCCGCGTACACCGTCCATGTTGTCAATGCCGAGCGTTTTTATGTCCGAATATGCCTGCTCGCTTCCGCCGGCGTGAATGTAGATCGCGTCATAAGCCTGAGCCATGCTGATGTAATACGGTCTTGCACTGCGCAGCGAGCCGACGGTTATTCCGTCAACGTCGTTGAATACAGCCATCATACGGGTAATGCCGCCTTCGGCAAGCGCTTCATAGATGATCGAAGCCTGCGACAGGCCGACAGAGGGACGTGCGTCGGGGTGGTTGTTTATCATAACACAGTACGGACGCAGATCGCTATTGTCCTCGCTGACCTTTTCGCCCGTCAGTGGATTGATAGGACCGCTCACTACTTCGTTCTTGTTCAGCCCGTCGCCATTGACATCGGGCGCATCGGGAGATTTTTCTTCATCCTTGCCGCAGCCTGCAAACAGGCACAGCACCATCAGAATTGAAAGAACGAATGCCAGTATTCTCTTCAAATTGAAACACCTCACATTTTGTAGATTTGCTTGGAAATATGGCTAATTAATTATACTATTTGCAGGGCATATTGTCAAACGGCCGGAAATGTGTTAGTATTTATGTAGGAGATGATTGCAATGTACGAACAGATAAAAAAAGAAACTGAAAACGCAGTAAGAGAGCTTGTTGAAAAGTCAAAGCTCAAGAATGGCTCGCTTGTTGTAGTTGGCTGCTCGTCCAGCGAGATACTCGGCGAGCATATCGGCAAGGGCTCGTCACCCGAGACCGGCGTAGTCGTAGCCGAGGCTATACTCAAGGTGCTGAACGAAAACGGCATATATCTTGCAGCGCAGTGCTGCGAGCATCTTAACAGAGCGCTCGTCGTTGAGCGCGCCGCCGCCGAGAAATATATGCTTGATGAGGTCTGCGTAAGACCCATGCCCAAGGCCGGCGGATCATTTGCAACAGCCGTGTATGACAGAATGAGCGACCCGGTTATGGTTGAGCATGTCAAAGCTCATGCCGGCATGGACATCGGCTGCACGCTTATCGGCATGCACCTTAAAGATGTTGCCGTTCCTCTGCGCCTGTCGGTTAAGAAGATAGGCGATGCACTTGTAACGGCGGCTTACACGCGGCCGAAGCTCATAGGCGGAGTAAGGGCGCATTATCCCGAATAAAATTTTCAAGGCATTGGATTTGACCAATGCCTTGTTCTTTTCTAATCTGCGCTTCTGATCCCAATGCCGCAGCCGCGCATGGTTTCGGCCAGCCGCTGCATATGCTCCGGGGATATCTCCGTTAACGGAAGCCTGAGCTTCCCACAGTCAAAGCCTATCATTTTCATTGCCGCCTTTACCGGGATGGGGTTTGTTTCTATAAACAGATCGGAAAACAGCCGAGAATATTTGTAATAAAGCTGCTGCGCCTGAAGAAAATTTCCGTCGAGGCAAAGCTCACACAGCTTCGCAACAGCGGCAGGAACAACGTTTGATGCAACCGAAATAACACCCAAAGCCCCAAGCGCCATCATCGGCACGGTGTTGTCGTCGTTTCCGCTCCATATGAACAGGTCGTTGCCGCATTCGGCTCTTGTTGCGGCAAAAAGGCTGAAATCGCCGGAGGCTTCCTTAACTCCGTTTATGTTAGGGTGCTTTGAAAGCTCAATGTAGGTGTCGAGCTTTATTCCAACGCTCGTTCTTGACGGTACGTTATACACGATCATCGGAATATCAACTCTGTCGGCAACATATGTAAAATGCTTTATCAAGCCGCTTTGCGTTGCTTTGTTGTAATATGGCGTCACCATGAGAACACCGTCGGCGTCGCAGCGCAGAGCGCAGCGCGCAAATCCCAAAGCCTTTGCGGTGTCGTTGCTGCCTATGCCGGCGATTATTTTCATGCGTCCGTCGTTGTGCCGGCAGGTAAATTCAATAAGCTCTTCATGCTCATAGCGGCTCATCGTTGCATTCTCGCCCGTAGTTCCGCAAACAACGATTGCAGATGTTCCGTTATCGTATTGAAAGTCAATTAGCTCAGCCATTTTGTCATAGTCAATGCCGTTTTCGTTAAACGGAGTTACGATCGCGGTGCATGATCCTTTGAATATCGGAGTTTTAAACATAAGATACCCCCCATCATGGTACTCTTAAATATTATGACTGCGCTTGCACACATATGACTTGTTGAATTATTCGGAGTTTTGTATTATAATATAAGCTCATGCAATTGTACATTATAAAAACGGAGCATTTTTGCAATGAATAAATCGGATTTTGATTTTTACCTGCCTGAGAGGCTGATTGCTCAAACGCCGCTTGAAAAGCGCGATTCATCGCGTCTGCTGCACCTGGATAAAAAAACAGGTGTGATAGAGCATGGGCACTTTCATGATATAACGAAGTATCTGAAAAAAGGCGACTGCCTTGTTATGAACGACTCCAGAGTTCTTCCGGCGAGGCTGATCGGCTCCCGTCTCAGCGGAGGACTTGTTGAGCTTGTGCTGCTGCGCGATCTTGGCGACGGATGCTGGGAATGCCTCAGCCGTCCGGGAAGAAAGACTAAGCCCGGAACCGAGCTTACATTCGGTGACGGCGAGCTTACGGCAACGGTGATGGCTGTTGCCGGGGGAGGAAACAGGATCGTCAAATTCCACTTTGAGGGCATATTTATCGAGAAACTCGAAAAGCTCGGCAAAATGCCGCTGCCGCCCTATATAAAAGAAGAGCTTCAGGACTCGGAGCGCTATCAGACCGTTTATTCTCGCGAGCTTGGAAGCGCAGCCGCGCCGACTGCCGGTTTGCATTTTACAAAGGAGCTGCTTAAAGAGATAGAGGATATGGGCGTGAAAACGTGCTTTGTCACGCTTCATGTCGGCCTCGGAACATTCAGGCCGGTCAAGGCCGAGAAAATCGAGGAGCACGAGATGCACTCGGAGTTCTGCATCGTTCCGCAGGAAACGGCAGATATAATTAACGAAACCAAGAAAAACGGCGGCAGAGTTATTGCTGTCGGAACAACTTCATGCCGCACGCTCGAAAGCTTTGCAAAAGCAGACGGAACAATGGAGGCAAGCTCCGGGTGGACAAATATTTTCATCTATCCGGGCTATACGTTCAAATGCATTGACGCGCTTATAACCAATTTCCATCTGCCCGAAAGTACACTTATCATGCTTGTATCTGCGCTTGCCGGAAGAGAGAACGTTCTGCATGCATATTCCGTAGCTGTCGAGGAAGAATACAGATTCTTTTCTTTTGGCGATGCGATGATCGTCGAATAGGGGAGGGGACCAATGTACAAACTTAAAAAGCAGGAAGGCAATGCTCGCCGCGGCGAGCTTGAAACTCCGCACGGAACGGTTCAGACGCCGGTGTTCATGAACGTCGGTACGGCGGCCGCAATTAAAGGCGCGTTATCCGCTGCCGACCTCAAGACCATCGGATGCCAGGTCGAGCTGTCAAACACATATCATCTTCACCTCCGCCCAGGTGACGAGCTGGTGCGGGATATGGGCGGACTGCATAAGTTTATGACCTGGGATGGCCCTATCCTGACCGACAGCGGCGGATTTCAGATTTTTTCGCTCGCAAGTCTGCGCAAAATAAGCGAGGAGGGCGTTAAGTTCAATTCGCACATTGACGGCCGGCATATATTCATGGGACCGGAGGAGAGCATGTGCATTCAGGCAAACCTCGGCTCGGATATTGCAATGGCGTTCGATGAATGCATAAAGATCCCATCGCCGCGCGAATATGTTGAGAAATCCTGCGACCGTACCTATCGTTGGCTCGTCAGATGCAAAGCCGCGCTCTCGGAATATAACAGCCGCGAGGATGCAGTAAATCCCGGGCAGATGCTGTTCGGAATAAACCAAGGCGCCACCTTCGCGGATGTTCGTATAGAGCACATGAAGAAAATCGCCGAACTTGATCTTCCGGGCTATGCGATCGGAGGACTGGCCGTCGGCGAGACTCATCAGGAAATGTATGATACTATCCAGGCCGTTGAGGAATATATGCCGAAGGACAAGCCCAGATATCTCATGGGCGTGGGAACTCCGGGAAATATAATCGAGGGCGTTGCGCGCGGCGTTGACTTTTTTGACTGCGTTATGCCGGCGCGAAACGGCAGACACGGGCATTTGTTTACCTGGAACGGAATTATCAATATAAAAAACGAAAAGTATATGCGCGATGAGCAGCCGATAGATCCCGAGTGTGATTGCCCCGTGTGCAAGCGCTACAGCAGGGCATATGTACGCCATCTGTTCAAGGCAAACGAAATGCTTGCCATGCGCTTTGCGGTAATGCATAATCTTTATTTCTATAATAAGCTCATGGAAAAGATACGCATGAGCATGGATAACGATAATTTCGAACAGTTCCGATCAAAATATACAAAAATGTTGGATACAAGGATATAAAACACTTGAAATACTCGGCATTACTATGTATAATTAATTAGATATCAGCATAAGCAAAAAATTTTTTAATATAAGGAGCAAAATATGTTTTTAGCAGCAGCTACCGGAGCAGGCGGCTCCAGTTCCATGATCATCATTCTTCTTCTGTTCTTCGTTCTGATGTGGTTCTTCATGATCAGACCCGAGAAGAAAAAGCAGAAGAAGATAGAAGCAATGCGCAGCGCACTGAGTGTCGGCGACGAGATCGTCACTATCGGCGGCATTATGGGCACTATCGTCCATGTCACCGAGGATGACATCACCATCGAGACCGGCGAAGACAAGGTTCGCGTTCAGTTCAAGAAATGGGCTGTCAGCAGCAATGTCAGAGCCGACGCAGCGGAAGCAAAAGAGAAAGAGAAAAAGTAAACAGGCTGCTTTGCGGCATAAAAATACCTTCGGACAAATATGATGTACAAACATCATCTTGCCGGAGGTATTTTTATGTCTGCAAGCAAAAGCAAATCAAAAAGCTGCGTTGTGACCGGAACGATAATTGCAATAGCGTTGACTGCTTTAATGTGCGGCGTGTACGCGCTGCTCGTTAAAAACGGAAAACTAACGGATGCATATTCGGAAATCATTATAAGCGCGTCAATTGCTCTGGCAGTATTTATAGGTGCACTGCTGTCAAATTCAAGGCAGGGGAGGAGAGGCGTATCTGGTCTTGCGGTAGGTATCATATATGCATTTGTCGTTGTTTCCGTGCCTCTTCTTGCGTATCCGACTGAGGTAGATTGGCTTAAGATCGTCAGAATTATTGCCATAGCGGCGGTGAGCGGAACGATAGGCGGAAGTATCAATTTAGTCAAAAGTAACAAAAGCTTTCATAAAAATCGCAAAAAGAAAATTTAGATAACTATTTGTATATATCAAAAACGGTTGACATAATTTCGGCTGATAACCTATATGTAGTGAAAAGCGCAGGATATTCGGCCTAAATGTTGTGATGTATGCCCTGAAATGACTGAGCTGCGGCGAATGGCGGTAATGTGGTTTACATAATGATGTTAACATAATATATCGACATAATTAACAAAATTGATAATATTTTTAGAAAACGCTTGATTACATTGAAAAATTGTATTATATTGTGTTTACACTGAAGTTATGTAAATCCATGAGTTATTCTCCGCTGATTTTCGTAAATGTGAGGAGGAACTGATGGATAATATTGATTTGCGCAAAAAATCCGGGGCATCGCGTGCCTTTCCTCTTGGAACAGCGCTCGTATCTGCGGCGTTTGCGCTTGGCGCAGCTTCTTTGACGCTGCTTTTAAGAAGCGATTCGAGCGGCGTTATGTCTATCTCGACGTATGATGTAACGGATCTATGGCTCTGCTTTGCACTGCTGGTTCTTGCCCAAGCGCTGTGCATTATAATGCCGGGTGCTCGCATGCTGACGGCGGTTTTAGCTGTTTTATCAGGTGCCGACGCTGTGCTTATCTCGTACAGTTATTCCAAATTTGCGCTTTTTTCACCTGAGTTTTTTGCTTTGTGCGGGGTCGTTTTTGTTTTTTCGGCGGCAGCCGTGTATGCATGTGACAGAGCTTTTACGCTTTCACCTAAGCTGAGAGCATTTATTCGTGCCGACCGCAGGCTGCGATATGAGCTTAATCTGTTTTGCGCGGTGTTTGCCGCACTTATGCTTGCCGCGATCGTTTCTGTGGCGCTGTTTATTCTGTGATATCCAAGAAAGGGGGTTGCCGGATGCTTAATTCTGAGTGCCTCGAAGTTTTCAATAAGTATCTTGTTGAGGTCAAAAAGTGTTCCACAAATACCCTCAGCTCCTATATGCGTGATGTCCGCCAGTTTGGCGACTACATGCAAACGCACACGACGGAGGATATAGTCAGCGCAACGGAGGACGAGCTTTCCGAGTATATTGACTGGCTCAAGGGCAACGGAAAATCGGTTGCAACTGTGTCGCGCGCCATTGCATCGCTCAAATGCATGTACGGGGTGCTCTGCGAGGACGGATATGTCAGCGAAAATCCAACCGTTAAGCTCACTCCTGAAAAAAGCCAGCATAAGCTTCCGCAGATACTGACGAGCAAGGAAGTTGATCTTCTGCTTGAGCAGCCCTCTTGCACCGATGCAAAGGGCTATCGAGACAGGGCCATGCTTGAGCTGCTTTACGCAACCGGCATCAGAGTCAGCGAGCTTATCGCGCTGAACATTAGCGACGTCAACACATCTGCCGGCGTTGTAAGGTGTGCGCCCAACACGGAAAAAGAGCGCCTTATCCCACTGTATTCAACTGCGGTCAAGGCACTTAATGAGTACATAGAATTTGTAAGACCTCAGATGATCGCGCTGCCCACCGAGCAGGCACTGTTTGTCAACGTCAGCGGCGAGCGCATGTCACGTCAGGGCTTTTGGAAGATAATCAAGTCGTATCAGCAGAAAGCGCATATTGAAAAAACCATAACGCCGCATACGCTGCGCCATTCGTTTGCCGCGCATCTGCTTGAAAACGGCGCAGATCTCCATTCCATTCAGGAAATGCTCGGGCACTCGGACATATCCTCGACTCAGGTATATTCCCAGCTTGTTAAAAAGCAGCTCAAGGATGTTTATAACAAGGCTCATCCCAGAGCGCATAACGGCTGATAGCGTCACAATTTGCGCAAAAAACCTCGGCAATTTTTCATTGCCGAGGTTTTTTATATTTACAGTGCTTAATGCCGGTCAGACTTTATATTTTAAGCCGTTTTCTATTGCGTAGCTTTCGGCTGCACTGCCTTTTTTGCAGCAAATCGTAACGTTTGGCGACTCGAGGAATGCGTCGGGTTCGATCTCCGTTACCGAATCGGGGATCGTTATCTGCCGCAGCTTTTTGCAGGTTCTGAAAGCATAGGAGCATATTTTCTCGCAGCCCGAGGGAATAACTACGCTTTCGAGCGCAGTGCAGCGGTTGAATGCCGAACGGGATATGGTTTTGACCAGCGCTTTGAACTCAACTTGCGTAAGCTTCGGGCAATTGTAAAACGCCAGATAGCCTATCTCGTTGAGCGAGGCTTCAATTATAACGCTTTCAAGCTTATCGCTGTTTTTGAATGCGCTTGACGCGATCGTACGAACCGGCTTGCCGTCTATTAATGCAGGAATGATGAGATTATGAACATCTTTGCTGCCGTTTGACAGCGTTGCCTCACCGCGCGCTATTGAATAGTTAAAATCAAGTGTTGCGCCGCGCTCGGCGTAGTTTTTGAATGCGTCGGCTATAATACGCTCTCTGTACTTTCCGTAAAGCGGACCGTTGTTATACTGATGAATATCTATGCCGGCACCGCCGACATTGTATTCGATAAGCACAGGCTCACCATCTGCGTCGATAGCTATATCCCACGAAGCAACGCCGAACATGGGCACATGCATGTGGCAGCGCTTGACGGCCTCCAGAGCCTTGTCGAAATTCGGCACAAAGCCTTCGCTGAAAACAAAGCCGTTTGGATGAACATCATATCTTTCGCCCTTTTGCGTATATCCGCAGTCATTAAGATGCCCGTCGGGCTTCACTCCGCAGCCAACGCCGCCGCTGCTGAAGTTATCAACACGGCTGCCGCTGTTTCCGATCCTGACAACGGCGGAAAGCGGTATTGATTCTCCGTCAAGCATAATGCAGATTATGCGTATTGTGTTAACTGAGGAGGCGTTCATCTTAGCCATTTCCGGGTGCTGCTGCATCACAAGCTGCACGGCAACGTCGCGGTCAACATCGAGCGCATCCGATATATCATCCCTGGTGCTGCCCTTGCCGAGAAAACGCACGCCCTTACCGCCGCTGCTTGCGCGGCTTATCTTGACCACCACGCCCGGATCAAGGTTTTCAAACAGCTTTTCAACTGCCTGCTGTTTGGTTATAGGGTTAAAGCCGACGTCGAGATACTGCCCGTGGATTTTCCTGATAAGCGTCGTCGGATGCTTTACGCAGGGAAGGATAACATCCATATAGTTTTTGTCAAGGAAGGCTCTGAGGTAATCAAAATCTATCTTGCTCCACTCAACGTTGTAGTAGTGAATGTCGCTCCCGACGTACTCGGGGCTGTATATTCCGGTTTTGCCGCTGTAAACCTGAACCCAAAGCGGATCAACGAGACCGGTGTCCCAAATGTCCTTCCAAGTATCTTGAACGTCGCTTAACTGCTCTGAGCTAAGCTCCGGAGTCTCTCCGGTCGTTTCTCTAAACCATTTTCGTAGCACTGTCGATTTGCTACCGCGCTTTTCGCCTGACTGCATAGCCGAAACTGCGCGGATAAGGTCGCTGTGCCGCTCTTTGCAAAGCGTGTTGAACATGTAGTTAAATAACTTATCTTTGATGGAATTTTTCATAACTCTCTCCGTAAAAAATGATGCAAATAGTATATTATATTTCGTACAGTATGGCAAGAGTTTCAATTTTTGTTCAGACAAACTTTACATTGCCTATTTTGATCGAATGAATAATAAGTGTGAAGATGCATTTTTGTTGTAATAAAAGTGACGTTGTGATAAAATCAATACTTAGGATGTGATAAATATGCGTATCTTGGGCATTGATCCGGGACTTGCAACTGTTGGATTTTCAATCATAGATGTGGACAAAGCCAAAATGAAGCTCGTTACCTGCGGCATAATAAGCACTCCGGCTCACACTTCTCTCTCGAGTAGGCTGGATAGAATATTTGACGATCTCAATGAGCTTATAAGCACATTTTCTCCGGATGTGATGTCTATAGAGGAGTTGTTTTTCAACACAAATATAACGACCGGCATATCCGTTGCACACGCTCGCGGAGTTATTTTGCTCGCGGCTTACCGTGCCGGAGTGCGTGTTTTTGAGTATACGCCATTGCAGGTCAAGCAGGCCGTTGTCGGATATGGCCGAGCCGAAAAGAAACAGGTTATTGAGATGGTAAAGCGCATTCTAAACCTGCCGTCAGCGCCAAAGCCCGATGATGCGGCCGATGCTGTGGCTCTTGCCATATGCCATGCCCGCAGCAGCACCTCACTACTTAGCCGAAAGGAAGATGAAGGACTGTGTTCTACCATTTAAACGGTATAGTTTCGGATATTGATTTGAATCTTGCGGTCATTGACTGCAACGGAGTCGGGTATGCCGTCAATACAACGACCAATACGCTCTCAAGACTCAAGCTTAACGACAGGGCAAAGCTGTATATTTCGGAGTGTATAAAAGAGGACAGCTTTGACCTGTACGGTTTTGCAACGCTCAGTGAAAAGCGCTGCTTTGAGATGCTTCTCGGGGTTTCGGGTATCGGGCCGAAGGCGGCTCAGGCAATACTGTGTGCAGCTACCCCCGAGGGACTTGCCCTTGCCATAATGAACGGCGACGATAAGGCCATAACGGCGGCGCAAGGCGTAGGCAAAAAAATCGCCCAGCGTGTTATACTTGAGCTTAAAGACAAGGTTTCCAAGGAAATGGGCGGTTCATCGGTATCCGAGATGCCGGCTGTTATGACGCAAACGGCATCCGACAGCAAGAGCAAAAATGATGCTATTGCTGCGCTCATGGTGCTCGGCTACGGTACCGCGGAGATAAACGCAGCGCTCAGGGGCTTGGACATTGGCACAATGGAAACCGAGCAGATAGTAAAAGCGGCGCTAAAAAACCTTATGTGAGGGAACAATAAATGAGCATAAATTTTTCGGAAGGCCTGGAGGAAACTCCTGTAGTGACTACATCTTCGCATTTGCCGGAGGATGTGGGCGAGGGGAGCCTTAGGCCGAGAACAATAAATGAATATATAGGCCAGGAAAAAGCAAAGGACAATCTGAGCGTTTTCATTGACGCCGCGCGCCTTCGCAACGAGCCACTCGATCATGTTTTGCTGCATGGCCCTCCGGGACTGGGCAAAACAACACTTGCGGCCGTTATAGCAAATGAGATGGGCGTAAACATGCGCATAACCTCTGGACCGGCAATAGAAAAGCCCGGTGATCTGGTTGCTATGCTGACAAATCTCAACGAGGGAGATATCCTGTTTGTTGATGAGATCCATCGCTTGAACCGCGCATATGAGGAGATACTTTATCCGGCGATGGAGGACTACGCGATAGATATAATTCTCGGCAAGGGGCCGTCGGCAAACTCGTTGCATCTCGAGCTGCCGAAGTTTACGCTCATTGGCGCAACGACGCGCTCTGGCCAGCTTACAGCTCCGCTGCGCGACAGATTCGGAGTCACGCTTAGATTGGAGCTATATACCGTTGATGAGCTTCGCCGCATAGTTGAGCGCTCCGCGGATATTCTGGGAATTGATATCGAGCGCGACGGTGCTGTTGAGATAGCTTCGCGCTCACGAGGAACGCCCAGAATTGCAAACAGAATGCTTCGCCGTGTGCGAGATTTTGCACAGGTAAGAGCCGACGGCGTTATAACAAAGGATGTTGCCGATATGGCACTGTCAAGGCTCGAAGTAGATAAAAGCGGCCTTGATGCGCTCGACAGACGAATGCTCCGAAGCATTATTGAGTTCTATAACGGCGGCCCTGTCGGACTTGAAACACTTGCAGCAACGATAAATGAGGATTCTGTTACACTTGAAGACGTGTACGAGCCGTATCTTCTGCAGCAGGGATTTCTCACCCGAACTCCGCGCGGCCGCTGCGTAACGAGGAAAACTTACGAGCACCTTGGCATTCAGCAGCTCGGCCAGCAGGAGATAGACATATAAAATCAGATTTTTTATAAAATTTCAGCGATTTTTTGCTCTTATTATATTGACTTTCAACAAATTTGATATATACTAAAATAGTATTGTTGGAAGTAATAGTGGTTTTATATGATTGAATACGCTGAATTAGAAGATAGTGCTTTGCAGAAGCTTGCCGCCGATGGCGACAGTTATGCCGAAGAAGAGCTTGTCTCCCGATATATGCGACTTGTGCGTATATGCGCCCGACCTCTGTTTCTTGCAGGAGGAGAGAGCGAAGACCTTATTCAGGAGGGAATGTTTGGGCTGCTCTCGGCAGTAAGGCAGTATAATAACGAGCATAATGCGTCATTCAAGACTTTTGCAGAATGGTGCATAAGAAATCGGCTGCGCTCAGCCGTAAAATCAGCTTCCAGCTTGAAACATGATCCGCTTAACAATCGCGTACCTTTAGAGTCGATACTCTCGGATGAATCCCAGACCCAGGCAGTTGCATGTGCTGAATTATTTCAGAAATCTCCTGAAGAGCAGGTTCTGGCAAGAGAGAATAAAAAGTACACAGAACAGTTATATTTATCCCTGGTCAGCATGCTTTCCAAATATGAAAAAGCTGTTTTGACATATTACCTTGAAGGGCTTAGCTATAAAGAAATAGCAAAGCTGACGGGCAAGGGCGACAAAGCTGTTGACAATGCGATACAGAGGATAAGGCGCAAGACGGCGCAAATGCTTAAATCAGGCGATATCAGCAATAGCTGACGCATATAAAAGCCGACAGGCGAGATTTTCAAAGAGAGGATTTACAATGTACGAAGACAAGACCTTAATTTGCAAAGAGTGTGGTCAGGAGTTCGTGTTCTCCGCAGGTGAGCAGGAATTCTACGCAGAGCGCGGTTTCCAGAACGAGCCCCAGCGCTGCAAGGCATGCCGCGACGCTCGCAAGAATGCAGCTCGTGGTCCCCGTGAGTTCTTCACCGCAGTTTGCGCAGCTTGCGGCGGCGAGGCAAAGGTTCCCTTTGAGCCCAAGTCCGACCGTCCCGTATATTGCAGCGAGTGCTTTGCAAAGATGAAGGAACAGGCCTGAGGACATAATCCGCAGGTATAGAGTGGGACGTCCTCTCGACGTCCCGTTCTTTATTTTGTAAAATCTTATGATTGGAGATACAACAATGGAAATGCTTAAGATTATGGATATCAACAGAGACACCATTATTTCGGAAATTCTGACGAATTTCCCCGAAGCAATGCCTAAATTCCAGGAGCTTGGTATGCACTGCCTCGGCTGCGCACTTGCAACTGCCGAAAGCCTCGAACAAGCCTGTGCTGCACACGGCGTTGATCCTGATGAGTTCATCGTTGAGCTCAAGGCATATCTGTTGGCTCTGTAAGTAAGTGCTAAGTGAAAAGCCGGTTATGCCGGCTTTTCGCCATATATGGAGATTTTTTATGAGCAGCAGACTTGAACTGATTGCGTCCTTTGCCTCACAAGGTCGAGGAGTTGCCGACATCGGCACGGATCACGCCATTTTGCCGATAATACTGCGCCGCAATGGATACAGCGGATATATCGTTGCCGGGGATATCAACGAAGGACCACTTAAAAAGGCCGAGAGAGGGCTTCTTGAAGCCGAAGTAGATGACGTGGAGCTAAAACTCTGCAACGGCCTGGAGGGCATTGACGGCAGCAGGGTCGATACGATCGTTGTTGCGGGTATGGGCGGCGATACAATAACCGGGATACTCGACCGCGGCTTGTACGACATGCCTGAATGGGCAGGGCGCAGCGACTATAAGCTTATTCTTCATCCGGTAACAAAACCGGAGATACTTCGGTATTGGCTCGTTAATAATGGCTTTCGCATAACCAGGGAGACCTATGTTGAGGATAACGGCATACTGTATCAGATAATATGTGCAGAGCCGGGAGAAAGCGAAAAATATATTGATTCAGAGCTTTATATCGGCAAGTTTGAGCGCATCGTAAATCAGCCGTACTTTGAAGCTGTAGTAGATAAGCACATAAAGCGCTTCAAGGCCGCAGCAAAAGGGCTTGAAAGTGCAAGCGATGCATCGCTTGCAGCTTGGAAAAAACTCATTGAGAATATGGTCGGTGAGCTTGAGCGGATGAAAGGAGCGAAACATGGTTGAAGTTGGGCAGATATTTGAATACTTAAACGAGCTTGCCCCTGTTGAGCTTAAAATGGACTTTGACAATGTCGGGCTGCTGGTGGGCAATGCGGACAATAAAGTGGATAAGTGCCTTGTTGCGCTTGATATAACGGATGAAGTTATTGAAGAAGCAGTTAGGCTCGGCACTCAGCTTATAGTTTCGCACCATCCGATAATTTTCGGCGCGATCAAGAGTGTTACGGCCGATGATCTTGTCGGAAGAAAGATAATAGCGCTGATCCGCAACGATATATCTGCTATATGCATGCACACAAATCTTGACATAGCCGAAGGCGGTGTAAACGATGTGCTGATGTCTGCGCTCAAGGCAAAAACGCTTGGATACTTAGAAGTGTGCGGCGTAGATGCAGCCGGGACTTCGGTCGGATGCGGAAGAATGGGGGAGCTTGAAGCTCCAATGCTGTTTGAGGATTTTCTTACGCTTTGCAAAACTGCTCTTAATGCAAATGGGCTTCGATATCATTATGCAGGCAAACCGGTGAAAAAACTCGCAGTTATGGGCGGAGCAGGCGGTTCAAGCCTCACGGATGCAGTCGCTGCCGGCTGCGATACCTATGTTACGTCCGATATTAAATACAACAGCTTCCTTGACGCAAAGGAGCTTGGCATCAATCTTATTGACGCCGATCACTTCTGTACAGAAAATGTTGTGGTGCCGGTGCTTGCGGATAAGCTTGCCGGCAGATTTGAAGATGTAAGCTTTGCCGTATCCTCGGCTCACAAGCAGACGGCTCAATTTTTCTGAAAAGTTATATTTGTCCTCCGCGGCTCATAAACTCGTACAAACGAGAAAGCTGCGGAGGTTTTTATATGACTAATTTAGATATTTACAAAGATATATCGGCAAGAACCGGCGGTGCTGTCATGATCGGCGTTGTCGGCCCTGTCAGAACCGGCAAATCAACGTTTATAAAGCGCTTTATGGAAACGCTTGTCATTCCGAACATTGAGGATGAATACGCCAGAGAGCGCGCTCGCGACGAGCTGCCGCAGAGCGGCTCGGGCAGAACCATTATGACGGCAGAGCCGAAATTCGTTCCCGAAGACGCTGTGCGGATCAGGCTTGGTGACGATACCACATGCATGGTGCGCCTTGTTGACTGCGTTGGCTATATGGTTCAGGGGGCTTCCGGACGATTCGAGGACGGCAGCGAAAGGCTTGTCACAACGCCGTGGTTTGATCACGAGGTAACAATGACCGAGGCTGCCGAATCGGGTACGCGAAAAGTCATATGCGACCACTCAACTATCGGGCTTGTCATAACGACCGACGGCAGTATATGCGATATTGATCGTGAGTCTTACATTGAGCCCGAAAGGCGCGTTGTATCGGAACTTAAAAGCATAGGAAAGCCGTTTGTTATACTTCTAAACAGTGCTCAGCCGGATTCCGAACGTGCAATAGAGCTTGAGCGGCAATTGGCCGACGAGTATGAAGCGCCGTGCATCCGAGTCAACTGCCAAACGCTTACCGAGGGCAATATATGCGAGATCATGCGCAAGGTTCTCGGACAGTTTCCGCTTTGCGAAATATCGATCCGCCTTCCCGACTGGTTCTGCGCCATTGACTGCGGCAACGAAATGAAAAGCGAGCTTTACCGGCAGCTTATATGCGCATCCGACTGCGTAATAAACGTAAATGACATGAGCCAAATGCTGACGCGTATATCTGAATTGAATATAGTTGATGCGGCGTATATTGAAAGCAGTGATATGGGGAGCGGAACGATAAATATAGCAATAGATATGCCGCGAGTTCTGTATTACAGACTTATAAGCTCTGAGTCGGGAATAGATATATATGATGACGGCAGCCTTGTAAAAGTTCTGCGCGAGCTTGGGCAGATAAAACAGGAGTATGACAAAATCAAAGATGCGCTTGACTCTGTACGCCAAACAGGCTACGGAGTTGTTATGCCTCAGCCGGACCAGCTGCAAATCGAAGAACCGCAGTTGGTCAAACAGGGGGGTAAATATTCTGTGAAGCTAAAGGCGCGCGCTCCGGCAATACATCTTTTGAAAACTGGTGTTGAGGCCGTTGTAACGCCGTCAATCGGCGGAGACGGCGCATCAGAGGAGATAATCAGCTTCCTACTTCAGGGCTTTGACGGCGACATGAGCAGGCTTTGGGAGTCAAATATATTCGGCCAGCCGCTGTACGATATTGCGCAGAATGCGATATCCGAACGCTTAATGAGTCTTCCGCCGAACGCGAGAGCTAAGCTTCAGGAGACGCTGCAAAGAATAATAAATGAGGGCAGAGGAACCCTGATCTGTATACTGCTGTGACTGCAAAGCGAAGTGTGCAAAACCGCACACTTCGCTTTTTAATATCCAGTTGTTCATAATTAAATTAAAATACGGTCAATATTTATATAAATTAATTATTGAAAAAGCATTTGAGTGAAGCTATAATATTTTTATTATTACGGAGGTGACAGATAATGAAACCAGTATCTAAAATAGCGGAAGCTGTCAGAGCATCGACTACTCTTGCGGTTGACAGCCTTGCAAAGCAGATGAAAGCCGACGGCCTTGACGTTGTAGGTTTTGGCACGGGCGAGCCCGATTTCAATACTCCTGACAACATCAACATGGCCGGTATCAGAGCTATATGCGACGGCAAAACTAAATACACTCCGGCAGCAGGCATAATTCCGCTGAGAAAGGCAATTGCTCAGAGGCTTAAGGAGGATTGCGGCGTTGATTATGACTACACCCAGATAGTGGTCGCAAGCGGCGCAAAGCACAGCGTTTACATTGCACTTGCCGCGATAACCAACCCCGGTGACGAGATCATAATCCCGGCGCCTTTCTGGGTCAGCTATTATGAAATGGTTCGCATGGTTGGCGGCACACCTGTTATTGTCGAAGCAGGTGAGGAGCAGAATTTCAAAATTACCGCACAGCAGCTTGAGGCGGCCATTACCGAAAAAACCAAGTGCCTTATGCTCAATAATCCCTCGAACCCCACAGGCATGATCTATTCTGCAGATGAGCTGCGCGCCATTGCCGATGTCTGCGTGAAGCACGATCTCTATATTCTTGCAGATGAGATATATTATCAGCTTATTTATGATGGAATCGAATTCACAAGCATAGCCAGCCTCGGCGATGAGGTAAAAGAGCGCACACTGCTCATTAACGGTGTGTCAAAGTCCTATGCAATGACCGGCTGGCGTGTCGGCTACTGCGCAGCAAACAAGACCCTCGCGAAGATCATGTCCAACTTCCTGAGCCACTCCACCGGAGCTCCGTCCACTATCAGCCAGTGGGCATCCGTTGAAGCGCTTACCGGCCCGCAGGAGGGCATTGAGGCAATGCGGCTTGCTTTCCTTGAGCGCCGTGATTATATTGTCAAGCGCATTAATTCAATTCCAGGCGTCAGCTGCATAGTTCCTAACGGAGCTTTCTATGTTATGATGAATATTGAGCAGCTTATCGGCAAAACACTTGGTGGAAAGCTCATTGAAAATGACGATGATTTCGCAGTTGCGCTGCTTGAAAAGGCTCTTGTTGCAGTTGTCCCGTGCTCCGGCTTCGGCATGAATAACTTTGTACGCTGGTCCTATGCTGCTTCGATGGAAAACATCGAGAAAGGCCTTGACCGCCTTGAAAAATTCGTAACCGAATGATATAATTGCCTAAATGGGTATTATATCAAAAATTAATCCGAGTCTGATATAAAAATCACCCCATTGACATAGCTTGTTAGTGGGGTGATTTTATGTTTATTACTGTTAAAATCAGAAGCCTTGTAAAGCCGGCGATAGCTGTAGCTACTGTGGTTTTATTTGCTTCGATTGTATTTTTCGCTTTTCCGGGTAAGAGCGTCGGCGTTTTAGGGCCGTATAATTGCCACACGCTGCTGATTGATGCAGGGCACGGCGGCGTTGACGGCGGCGCGATATCGGCCGATGGACTTAAAGAGAGTGATGTTAACCTTGCAATTGCTCTAAGAATGTCCGGGATATGTGATCTTGTCGGTATTGGGCATCAATTGACGCGCGAATCGGATGTTGGATGCCTTGAAAGCGAAAGCTACAGTGAACACGACGATCTTGTTGCACGCGCTCAAATGGCAAATTCGATACCGGAATGTGTGCTTATAAGTGTGCACCAGAATAAATACCCAAGCGATATAGTTAGAGGAGCAGAGATCATGTACGCCCAAACGCCCGAAAGCAAGGAGCTTGGCGTTATCACGCAGAGCAACATGGTCTCGGCGTTAGATCCGGAAAACAGGCGAGTTGCACACAGTGCACCGAGTCAGCTTCTGCTTACATCGAGCGTCAACTGCCCGGCCATATTGGCCGAGTGCGGTTTTATGTCAAATCCACAGGAGGCCGGACTCCTTGCAGACGGGAATTATCAAACAAAAATAGCTATGACGCTTATTGCGTCATACATTCAATTTAGCTGCCGACAGCTTTAAGGAGTAGAGTATATGAAGCAAAAGACGGTGTTCTGCTGCTCGGAATGCGGAAATGAAACGGTAAAATGGAGCGGCCGCTGCCTTGCCTGCGGCGCATGGGACAGCCTTGTTGAGGTGAAAGCCGATGTAAGAGGGAAGGGCAGCGCCAAAAATGCCGCTCGCTCGGCCGTTATCAAAAAGCCGAAGCTCATTTCGGAGCTTGACACAGAAGCTGAAATGCGCTTTTCAACCGGCATCGGCGAATTTGACAGAGTTCTCGGCGGCGGCGCTGTGAGAGGCTCGCTTGTTTTGGTCGGCGGTGCTCCCGGAATCGGAAAATCAACGTTGCTACTGCAGCTTTGCGGCTTGACCGAGGCCGGTCAGAAGATCCTGTATGTGACCGGTGAGGAAAGCGAGCGTCAGCTCAAAATGCGCGCGCAAAGACTCGGCGTAGACAAAGGCGAGATATATGTTTTGGCAGAGACTGGACTTACCGAGGTGATGGAGAACGTTGAGGCTCTGTCGCCTGATATTGTGATAATCGACTCAATACAGACCATGTTTGACGCTGATGTCAGTTCGGCTCCGGGCAGCATAAGCCAGGTGCGCGAATGCACAATGTCGATAATGCGTCTTACCAAGGAAAAAGGCTTTACAACATTCGTTATCGGGCATATCAATAAAGAGGGAAGCATAGCCGGACCCAAAGTTCTTGAGCATATGGTCGATTGCGTCCTGTATTTTGAAGGTGAGCGCAGCACTTCGTTCAGGATACTCAGAGCCGGCAAAAATCGTTTTGGGTCCACTAATGAGATCGGTGTTTTCGAGATGAACGACCGGGGACTAAAAGAGCTTAAAAATCCTTCGGAGATACTGCTTTCCGGCAGACCGCAGAACGCGCCGGGAACCTGCGTTACATGCGTCATCGAAGGCTCACGCCCGATATTGGCCGAGATCCAGGCGCTCATCGCGCCGGCTGCATATAACTCCGGCCGCCGCAGCTCAAACGGAATTGACTATAACCGCGCCACTCTGCTGCTTGCCGTTCTTGAAAAACGCGGCGGCATGTCGGTTTCGGCGTGCGATGCCTATATTAATGTAATAGGCGGACTTGAGCTTGACGAACCGGCAGCCGATCTTGCAACTCTGCTTGCAATAGCCAGCAGCTTCAGAGACCTGCCGCTCGGGCGCGATCTTGCTGCTGTAGGCGAAGTCGGACTTTCCGGCGAGATAAGGAGCGTGAGCAATCTGAATTCGCGTCTTTCCGAGATAGCACGCCTCGGCTTCAAGCGCTGCGTAATACCGGCACATGTCAAGGACGATATCAGAAAGCCCGACGGCCTTGAGCTGATAAGCGTTAAAGACATTCGTGAAGCAATTAAGGCAACACTTGGCTGATAATGATACGCTTTGTTGAAAAACCGCATCTGCCGCAGGGCGAAGTTAGGCAGATAATAATCGGTGAAAAGTATAAAAATATGCTTGAAAATGCACTTTTCGAGCAAAATATAGCTCCAATTTGGTTCAAAAATAATGATTTTGTCGATGAGCGTCTTTCCGGACATTGCGACCTTATGGCAGCGCACCTTGGAGGAAACCGGCTGGCTGTACAGTCAAGCGTTGCTGACAATTGCGAATTAATTAACAATATAGAGCTTATCTGCACCGAAAATCCTTCAAGGCCGGAATATCCGTATGATGCAGGGCTTAATATCTGCATAGTCGATGAAAAGCTTATCTATAATCCAAAAAGCGCAAATATGCAGATCGTATCGCAGCTCGAAGGAACGAAGCTAATCTGCAAACAGGGCTATACGAAATGCTCAATATGCGTTGTTGACGAAAACTCGATAATTACTGCCGATAATAAAATTGCCGCAATTGCGACTGCTGCCGGCATGGACGTATTACATGTCAGCGAAAAGATTACGGCTCTGGATGGATTTGAGCACGGATTTATTGGCGGAGCATCATTTAAAATCAGCAGAAATAAAATGGCGTTTACGGGTGTGATTGCAGATGTATGCGAAAGATCACGCATTGAACGCTTTTTAAATGAACGCGATATAGCTCCGGTTTACTTGACCAATGCGCCGATGTTTGATATCGGCAGCGCAATACCGATAACTGAAGAAATTTAAAATATGCGCAGTAAGCTTGTTTCCGGTGGCTTAGCTGCGCATATTTGCGTTTTCATCTCCCCCAAATTGAACAAAATCTTTATTTTGCTTAATTATTAGTCAATTTGTCAATAGACATGCTCTCGGCTGCCCTGCTATAATAGATTCAACGAAAATGATTGGAGCGTTTAATATGGACTACAGAACCGAAGCACCTGAGATCATAAAAAGCTTTTTAATATATCACGAGACTATTAAAGGACACTCGCCGAAAACCGTTGAGGAGTATTATCTTGACCTGCGTACATTTTTCAGATACATGAAGATCGTCCGCGGCCTTGTTCCGAGAGATACCGAGCTTGAGGATATTGACATACATGATATTGATCTTGATTTTGTTAAGTCGATCACCGTTTCCGATGCTTATGAGTATCTCGCTTTTTTGACTCGCGACCGAGTCAAAAATCAGCGCAGCCGAGATGCCGAATATGGTACCATGGCCTCGACCCGAGCTCGAAAGGTTTCAACCTTGCGAAGCTTCTATAAGTATCTGACCGTAAAGGCTAAGCTTTTGGACGTTAATCCTTTGCAGGATCTCGATGTACCGAAAATCCCTAACAAGTTGCCGAGGTACCTTACTTTGCCGGAAGCTCAGGCCCTCCTCTCCTCTGTTGAAGGCAAAAATAAAGAGCGTGATTACTGTATACTGTGTATATTTTTAAATTGTGGCCTGCGAATATCCGAAATAGTCGGACTGAACCTTTCTGACATACGCGAAGATCATATACGAGTGTTCGGCAAAGGAAGTAAAGAACGTATTATTTATATTAATGATGCCTGCGCCGAGGCGATCAATCAGTATCTCGACGTTCGCAAAAGCATTGCGGCTATTGATAAAAATGCACTTTTCCTTTCTAACCGGCGCACCAGAATGAGCCGTGAGGCGGTTCACAGCATGGTAAAGAACTCGCTGCGCCGCGCAGGACTTGATGCCGAAAAATATTCATCTCACAAGCTGCGCCATACAGCCGCAACGCTCATGCTGCAAAACGGAGTTGACGTGCGCACGCTTCAGGAACTGTTGGGGCACGATAATCTGAACACGACGCAGATATATACGCACGTTGATAATTCCGAGCTGCGGATTGCAGTGGAGGCCAATCCCCTCGCTCATTTTGAGCCTGATAACAAAAAAGACTAACGGAAACATCCGTTAGTCTTTTTTGTTGTAAATTTAATCCTCAGGATCTTCGCTCAAAGTATCGGCAGACGGCATGCGAACAACATTCAGTACGCCGAATACCGAGGCTGAAAAATCAAGAAGGACGATAAACCAAAGCGTTGCACATCCGGTGAGTGCGAGGACGACAAGTACAAGCTTGATTACCGCTGTGAATGCGAGATTTTCGGCAGAAAGGCGCTTTGCCATATGTGACGCAGTGTATGCAACAGGAAGTCCGAATATGCCGATATTGCTCATAAGCATATCCGCGTTTTCAAATTCCGTTCCAACTTTTGCGTCGATATCAGCAGCAGTGTGGTATTCAAGGTTCTCGGCGCTTATGTACATAAGCTTTTCATCGGGCGCAAGCTGTTCCTTGCACTTTTGGATTATATCCGATTTCTCGGTAAAACCGCATTCGTAATGCAGCTCATCCACATTAAGAGCTTTTGCCAGCCTTTCGCTGACGTCCCTTCCGTCCTCGGTCAGCAATACACTCTTTACGCCTCCCATAGCTGCAAAATCCGATATAACACTTTCGGCATACGGGTTGAGCTTTTCCTTAAGTGTGAGGCTTCCTGCATACCTTTCGCCGATAGCAAGATAAAGAATATATCCGCTCTTTCTCTCCGCGTCTGGGATTGATATTCCCTTTGCGTCGAACAGTTCACCTGTTCCGAGTAAAACCGATCTTCCGTGAAGCGAAATTTCCATTCCGCAGCCCTGAATATCTTTGAAATCGGCTATATATGAAGCAATTATATCTCCGCTGTATGCACTGACTATTGGTGCTGCGAAGCGCTGCTCGGATGAATATGCAGTGTATGCGGCAAGCTTAAGGAAGCTCTCGTTATCAAGTATCGGAGAATTGACCGAAACAAGCTTAGGTGTACCGTCTGTGAAAACGTCGGCCTTATCATATATAACAGCTGCAAGCTCGCCTGTGTTTTCAAGCGCAGCCGCGTTTTTAATATAAACTCCGTATTCTGCCGCACGGCTGAGGCCTGCGAGCGAATACATCGGCAGCGCTGCCAGCGCCGATATCGGAACCGCCGCAATAATTAGCATGCTGCCGCGGCGGATGCTCATCACATACGTCATGTCCGTAATAAGCGGAACGGCAGCGGCAAACAAAACTCCGACGATAAATGCCGCTTTTGAAAACAGCTCAAGAAACGGCACGTACTTGTCAAAAACCGAGTTTTTCAGGCTTGAAGGGCTGTTAAGTATGCTCCTGAGTCTAAGGCTGCCTTCCCTATCCTCGGGCGAAACGGCGCTGTAAAAGCCAAGCTTGGTTTTACGGATAGCAAAGTTCAGACAGGTGCGTCCTATTTGGTAGACAGCAAGCATTACTATCGTCTCTGTATAGCACCCGACACAGAAGCATGCAATTGCGCATAAGCAAACAAGCAGCTGATCGTTGAGATAATCATGCTTTTTAATTATCTTTTCAACTGCGGAAAGGACTATATCAAATCCGCATATGAGCGCCGCCGCGATAAGCATGAGCGTCGAAATAAAGGATGCTGCATTTACCGAATACGCGGCTATGAGCAGCGCAGCAGAAAGAGCAGCTCTGATCATGGTCACAATTTCTTGAGCATAGCTTCTGCCTGCCTTACTGTTTTTTGATGAGTGCGATTTAGCCATTGCAGCACCTCCCTGCCGTGATAATTTTACGATTATGCCTTTCCGTTGCAGCCGAGAACATCGACTATCTTGTGTGCGACCATGTCCTTTATTGCCTGACGTGCAGGCTTGAGGTACTGGCGCGGATCGAAATGATCGGGATGAGCGTTCAGGTAGCTGCGGATGGATGCGGTCATTGCAAGGCGAAGATCGGAGTCGATGTTTATCTTGCACACTGCCATGGATGCTGCCTGGCGGAGCTGAGCCTCGGGAACACCGATAGCGCCTGGCATATTGCCGCCGTTTTCGTTGATCTGCTTTACAAACTCCTGCGGTACGGAGGATGCTCCGTGAAGGACTATAGGAAAGCCGGGCAGACGGCGTTCGACATCCTCAAGAATGTCAAAGCGGAGCTGGGGCTTCGTGCCGGGCTTGAACTTATATGCGCCGTGAGAGGTGCCGATAGCGATAGCGAGAGAATCGCAGCCGGTGCGCTCGACAAATTCCTGAACGTCCTCGGGACGGGTGTAGGACGAATCCTCGGCGGAGACATTTACCTCGTCCTCAATGCCGGCGAGAGTGCCAAGCTCGGCCTCGACGACAACGCCGTGATCGTGAGCGTACTCAACGACCTTGCGGGTGAGCGCAATGTTATCCTCAAAGGACTTGGAGGATGCGTCGATCATGACGGAGGTGAAGCCGCCGTCTATGCAGGATTTGCAAAGCTCATAGCTGTCACCGTGGTCAAGATGGAGCGCTATGGGAAGTCCAGTCTCCTCGACCGCAGCCTCGACGAGCTTCATCAGGTAGGTGTGGTTCGCGTACGCGCGCGCGCCTTTGGACACCTGGAGGATGACCGGAGCTTTGTGCTCTGCGGCCGCCTCGGTGATGCCCTGCACGATCTCCATGTTGTTGACATTGAATGCGCCTACGGCGTATCCGCCTGCGTAGGCCTTGCTGAACATTTCCTTGGTTGTTACGAGTGGCATAATTGATCCTCCTGTAAGAAAAATGGTGATATTGCACAATTTTTTTCAAAATCATATTTATTATAAACCTAAAACATGTTATAATCAATAATCATTATGAATTGGAGGCGTAGTTTTGGATAATTTTTTTGAGCCGCCGCTGATTGGCGCATGCATATTTGGCCAGTCGGGCGGTCCCACCGCGGTTATCAACGCGAGCGCTTACGGCGTTATCAGAACAGCACTCGACAGTGATGTTATAACAAATGTATATGGTGCTGCATACGGTATCAAAGGTGTACTTAACGACGAACTTTATGACATGGGCGAAGAGGAAGATTATGAGCTTAAGCTCCTACTTAACACTCCATCCTCAGAGCTTGGGTCATGCAGATATAAGATTGCGGATCCCGAAGTTGATGATACTGACTACAAGAGAATACTCGAGATATTCAAAAAATACGATATAAGGTACTTTTTCTATAACGGCGGAAACGATTCCATGGATACCTGCAATAAAATAAGCAGATATATGGAGAAGGTCGGCTATGAGTGCCGGGTCATGGGTGTTCCCAAAACAATTGACAATGATCTGTTTGGAACCGATCATTGCCCCGGTTATGGCAGCGCAGCAAAGTTTATCGCAACATCGTGCATGGAAGTCGGCAAGGATACCGACGTTTATAATACGGATATGGTCACCGTCATTGAAATAATGGGCCGACATGCAGGCTGGCTCACGGCATCGGCTGCACTTGCGACCGAATACGGAAACGGCTGCGGTCCAGATCTTATTTACCTGCCCGAGCGTGATTTTGATCTTGATCAGTTCACGGAAGATGTCACCAAGATCATGAAGCAGAAAAGAAATGTGCTTGTTGCCGTCTCGGAAGGACTGCATTACGCCGACGGATCTTTTGTGTCCGAGGCAAAGACATCGGGTACGGACGGGTTCGGACATGCTCAGCTTGGCGGCCTGGCGGTAAAGCTTGCAAATTACCTGAAAGAGCGTATGGGACTTAAAAAGGTTCGCGGAATTGAACTCAGCCTTCTTCAGCGCAGCGCGGCGCATATCGCCTCAGCAGTAGATATCGATGAGGCCTACTCTGTCGGCAAGTATGCCGTGGAAGCTGCGATAAATGGCGCTACCGGACAAATGGTAGCACTTGAACGTGAGGATAATCAGGGACTGTACTCTTGCAAGCCGACACTTCTTTCACTCAGCAGCGTTGCTAACTACGAAAAAAAGGTTCCCCTTGAATGGATAACCAGAGACGGCAACTATGTTACAAACGAATTTATTAACTATGTTCTCCCTCTAATACAGGGCGAACCCAGAATTCCTCAGAGCAATTCCCTTCCTCGCTATGCACGGCTGAAAAAGGTCAAAGCAAAGCCCTGCGAGAAAGCAGTTGCTGAATGAAAAATTAATTAAAATGCCACTGTTTTGACAAAGCTGTCAAAACAGTGGCACTAATTTTGCGATTTCAAGCTAAAAATTGTGCAAAGTGATGTGAAGAAAGCGTTAAGAATTGCTGTGTACTATAGCCAAGCAGCTACCCGTATGCTAATATACGAGTATTATTTTTGGGAGGAATAGTAATGCAGCAAAAACGTAAAATCAATTTGGCCGGTTGGATCATCATATGCATGCTGGCCGGTATACTTGTCGGCTTTGTATTTCTAATTTTAGCGCCGAAGAGCACTTTTACAACAGATTATCTTAAGCCCATCGGAACGATATACATAAATCTGCTTAAGTTTATGGTCGTTCCCGTTGTCCTGTTCTCAATTATGGACGGCGTTATTTCGCTCAATGACCTCAAGCGCGTTGGAAGCGTCGGCGTAAGGACATTTATTTACTACATGTGTACAACGGCGATTGCGGTTGTGATCGGTCTTATTGTGGTCAATTGCTTTAAGGGCTTCTTCCCTGTTTTGGATTCAAGTGTAAGAGATTCGCTCGAATATGCGGCAACGGAGGCGCCCAAGGTCATGGATGTTATAGTCGGCATATTCCCGGATAACATCCTTAAGCCCATGGTTGATGCAAACATGCTTCCCGTAATCTGCATTGCAATATTCTTCGGCGCAGGTATCCTTGCTGCCGGTGAAAAGGGCAAGAAGATCGGCGAGCTTGTCAATTGCATGAATGAAGTCACCATGAAAGTCCTTATGATGATCATAAAGCTCACCCCGATCGGCGTATTCTGCCTGATGGCTGATGTTGTTGCGGTAAACGGTGCAAAGATCGTCGGATCGCTTGCGCTCGTTGTCGGTGTCGCCTATATCGGTTATATTCTGCACGTTATCATCGTATACGGATGCAGTATCAAATTCCTGTCCGGCATGAGTCCGATAGCTTTTTTCAAGGGTCTTGCCCCTGCAATGCTGACAGCATTCACCACAACCTCGTCCAATGCAACTCTGCCTATCAACATCGAGTGCTGCAATGAGATGGGCGCCGAGCCTGAAATAAGCTCTTTCGTTCTGCCTCTTGGCGCAACAATAAACATGGACGGTACTGCGATATACCAGGCGGTTTGCGCTGTGTTTATCGCCTGCTGCTACGGTGTTGACCTTACCCTCGGCCAGATGGCAATGATCGTTCTTACGGCAACACTTGCATCCGTCGGTACTGCCGGCGTATCCGGTGCAGGCATGATAATGCTGTCGATGGTTCTCATGTCCGTCGGCCTGCCTGTTGAAGGTATCGCAATAATTGCCGGTGTCGATAAGCTGTTCGATATGGGCCGCACAACGCTCAATATCACCGGTGACGCTACCGCGGCAATGTGGGTATCGAAGGTCGAGCGCAGGAAAATGGCCGCAAAAGCAGTAAAGTAAACTTGCATAATGTATGCTCCCCCGTGGCTGCGGGGGAGCTTTTTTAATCAAAAGCCGGATTTACAGCATAGAAGTTTTTCGAATCGAGCTTTTCGATCGCATTTCGCAGACCTTCACCGAAGCGCTGATAGTGTACGATCTCTCGCTCGCGCAAGAATTTTATAACATCATTAACATCGGGATCATCGGATAGCCTCAAAATGTTGTCGTAGGTTGTGCGAGCTTTCTGCTCTGCTGCCATATCCTCACTAAGATCCGTTATGACGTCGCCCTTCACCTGCATCGTTGCTGCCGTCCACGGTGTACCAGATGCAAATTGCGGATAAACTCCGGCTGTGTGATCAACGAAATATGCGTCAAATCCGGCATTTTTTATTTCCTCCGGAGTCATCTTGCGCGTAAGCTGGTGGACAATTGCCGCTATCATTTCAAGGTGCCCAAGCTCTTCGGTACCTATATCGGTCAAGAGGCCTTTGAGCTCAGGATACGGCATGCTGTAGCGCTGGCTGAGATACCGCAGCGAAGCGCCGAGTTCGCCGTCCGGGCCACCATATTGGCTAATTATAAATTTTGCCAACGCCGGATTGGGGCGAGATATCTTAACGGGATATTGAAGCTTTTTCTGATAAATAAACATGCTCAGCCCTCCGTTTTTGCGCAGTAATCCCATGGCCAGGGATTCTTAATCCAAGTGTAGCTCTGAGCCTGAAGAAAATCGCTGTGCGTCAGCGGACCGTAGAGCTTCACATACTTTTCCTTTGCCGTCTTGGATAGGGCAAGAATGCTTTTATATAATTCAAATGCTTCTTCATCGGCGCTGTGCGTATCAAGATAAAGCGCAAGCTCCTGCGCAACGAAATCCAGAGCCATTACCTCGCCTAACGGTGTGCCGGTCAGATCGCCGGTGTTGACCATATTCATAAACGGAAGGTCAAGGCCTGGAAACAGTGTTCCCCTGCTCAGAGCCTCCGCAGTGCTGTATACAGGCTTTACCGACCGCTGCATCGGAACATATGCCATAGCAAGCGGCGCGCAGTCCGGAAGCGTGCCTTCCTTGCAGCCGCAGTTTTTGTTATCATCCATTGGTGCAGTCCTCCTTTGCAACCACATTATATGGAGACACTGCCGACGATGTTAATAAAAACGCACCGGGTGCATTCCCGGTGCGCTGATTGCTGCTTTGGCTATTTGATCATTTCGTTAAACTGCTCTTCGTTTATAATATTAATTCCGAGGTCTGTGGCTTTTTTCAGCTTGCTTCCGGCATTTTCTCCGGCAAGAACGTAGGTCGTCTTCTTTGAAACCGACGAGGAAGCTTTGCCGCCGTAGCTTTCGATTATTGCCGCAGCCTCATCGCGTTTGTAGCCGCTTAGCTCTCCAGTGAGCACAAAAGTCATGCCGGCAAATCGGCTGTCCTTAACGGCATCTGTGCTGTCGAATGACACGCCTGCTTCGCGCAGCAGCTTTATCTGATGCTGTGATTGAGGAAGAGTGAACCACTCTACGATAAAATCGGCCGTGATCTCGCCTATATCCGGGACGTTTGTAAGCTCCTGCCGCGTGGCCTGCATAAGCTTATCGAGAGAGCCGAAATGCATGGCAAGGGTCTTTGCGGCCTTCTGCCCGACCTGCCTAATACCGAATGCGCACAAAAGCCGCGCAAGGCCGGCGCTCTTACTGTTTTCAATGGCATTTATAAGGTTTTCGGCCGATTTTTCGCCCATTCGGTCGAGCTGGGCAACAGACTGCACGTCAAGCGAATACAGCTCCGCAGGGCTAACGGCTAGACCACTGTTTATAAGCGCCTGACAGACCGAGATACCGAGACCTTCAATGTCCATTGCCTCACGCGACGCAAAGTGAGCGAGATTGCGAAGACGTTGAGCCGGGCACTCAGGACTTGTACATCTGAGTGCAACTCCGTCCGGGTCACGCATAACAGGTGCGCCGCATTCAGGGCAAAACTTTGGCATTTTGAAAGGTTCGGTTCCGTTAGGGCGCTTATCTTTGTTGACCGCAAGTACTTCGGGGATGATCTCTCCGGCTTTCTGAACAAGAACGGTATCGCCGATTCTTATGTCAAGCCGGTCTATATTATCCTGATTGTGCAGCGTTGCATTGCTGACCGTAGTTCCGGCAAGACGAACCGGCTCAATGACGGCTTTTGGAGTTAAAACGCCGGTTCTGCCGACCTGGACGACGATATCAATAACGCGGCTTTCCTTTTTCTCGGGTGGATATTTGTAGGCTACTGCCCAGCGCGGAAACTTCGCAGTGCTGCCGAGAGAAGCGCGCTGAGCGAGGGAGTTGATTTTTATGACGGCTCCGTCGATATCATACGCAAATTCGCCGCGCGATTGACCTATCCAATCAATTCGCTCGCAGCATTGGCCTATCGTACTGCACAGCTTATACGGCACAACGGGAAAACCCATGTGCTTCATTGCGTCAAGCGTTTCGGCGTGCGTGCCATACGGCTCGCCGTCTGTAAACTGCATATTAAAGCAGACTATATCGAGCTTGCGCGACGCCGCGACTTTCGGATCAAGCTGACGTATCGAACCGGCAGCCGCGTTGCGCGGATTTGCAAGCAACGCCTCGCCGTTAAGCTCGCGCTCGGCATTGAGCTCGTTAAAAACGGATTTGGACATATAAACCTCGCCGCGGACAATCAAATGCTCCGGTGCATCGACTAAATGCATCGGAAGGCTGCTAACTGTGCGGAGGTTTTCCGTAACGTCCTCACCGGTAATGCCGTCGCCGCGTGTTGCACCGCGGACAAAATATCCGTTTTCATACTCGAGCGACATCGACAAACCGTCGATTTTCGGCTCAACGCAAAATTCCCTGTTCTTGCCGAGCGCCTGATCCATGCGTTCGCCGAAAGCGGCGAGCTCATCGAACGAGAACACATCACTCAGGCTTTCAAGCGGCACCTGGTGATGCACAGGTGTAAACTGGGAAAGAGCCTTGCCTCCTACTCTCTGCGTGGGAGATGTGGGTGTTATAAGCTCCGGATGCGCCTCCTCAAGCTTTGTAAGCCTCAACATGAGCATGTCATAATCATAATCGGATATGACAGGCGCATCGTTAACATAGTACAGCCTGTTGTGATATTCAATTTCCTCGCGGAGCTTTTCGATCTCTTTTTTTGCGTCCATGCTCAGTTCTCCATGTTTAGATATGTATTCGGTACCTTGCCGACTATAACGGTATCTGCAACGATCACCTCAGTGACGGTTGTTGCGCTTTCTGTTCCCCACGGGATCAGCACATCAATGTCTATCGTGACTTCAAGCACAAGCTGATATTTTGCCTGATTAATGCCGCAGGAAACGACCTCGTTGCGAAAATCGACCCGAGACGAGGTGAGCATTATTATCTGCACATTTACATCGGGACCTTTGTTCAGCAAAAGATTAAGTCCCGTGAGATTGCCGAACGGAATACTAACATTGATCACCCCATTGTCGGTGGATGCGATAACAGAGTTAAGTATATCCGTTGACAGCGTGTTTATGTGCGCCATGTTGCTTGTTATCGCGGTCACGCTGCCGTCGGAGTCCTTATCGAGATTTACAAAGTAGTCAAACCCGTAGATACCCTGGCCTATGACCTCATTTATCGAATCGTTGACAGCCTTGGTAACAATATCGGTTGCGTCTGACACAGCTATCTGCGTTGAGAGCTTCCCAAGGAACCAGCTGGCAGCGGCACACAGGCCAAAAACAGTGACGGCGAAAACGAATATTCCGGCAGACCTGTGCCGGCGCTGCCTTGCGTACATCGGATTGCGATACCGACGAAAATACATGAGACCACCCCATGTATTATATGCACTTTTCAGCTCAGCATTTCATTAACGGCCATCATAATTCCGAGCTTGCCGGATTCATATGTTATGCCGCCCTGAACATACAGTGTGTACGGCTCACGCATGGGGCCGTCTGCCGATAATTCTATGGACGAGCCTTGGACAAACGCCCCTGCCGCCATTATGACGGGCACATTGTATCCGGGCATCTGCCACGGCTCGGGCGTAACATATGAGTCTACGGGCGCGCCTGCCTGAACTCCGCGGCAGAATTTTTTCATATTCTCGGCATTTTTGAGCGTTACCATTTGAATTATATCGTTTCTCGCCTCGTCGGGAGCCGGAGATGATTCAAAGCCGATCTTTTTCATCATCGCAGAGCAGAAGGTAACCGTCTTGATCGCCTGAGCCACTATATGCGGTGCCATGAAAAAGCCCTGGAAAAGAAGCCTGTTATTGCCGAGCGAGGCTCCGCATTCGCCGCCAATTCCGGGTGTTGTCAAACGCATTGCGGCGTTTTCAACAAGTTCCTTTCGGCCGACGATATATCCGCCGGTCGGCGCAAGTCCGCCGCCGGGGTTTTTGATAAGCGAACCGGCCATGATGTCAACGCCGTACTCGGTAGGCTCATGCTCACCGGTGAACTCACCGTAGCAGTTATCGACCATAACGGTGACATTCGGCGCAACACTTTTGACGGCACTGCATATCTCGCCGATCTCCTCTGCCGAGAGCGCTTTGCGGTTTTCATAGCCTCTTGAGCGCTGAATTAGCACCGCCGATATCGAGCGGTCGGCGAGCGCGGCTTTTATAGCATCGAGATCGGCTTCTCCGTTCTTGAGATCGACCTGCTTGTAGTTAATGCCGTAGAATTTTAGCGAGCCGTGGCAATCGCCCTCAATACCGATAGCGTTTCTGAGCGTATCATACGGAAGCCCCGTGACGGAAAGCAGTGTATCGCCCGGCTTGAGTATTCCAAAAAGAGCTGCTGAGAGGGCGTGCGTGCCGTTTACAAATCCGATGCGCACAAGGGCTGCTTCCGTGCAGAACACTTGGGCGTATACCTTATCAAGCACTTCCCTGCCCAGGTCATCATATCCGTAGCCGGTTGTTCCGGCAAAGCAGGAGTCGGATACCTTGTTGTCCTGAAATGCGGTCATTACCTTGCGTGTGTTGAGCATTGCGATGCGGTCAACGCGCTCAAACTGAGGTCTTATCTCCTCTTCTGCCTGGCGAGCAAGCTCGTATACTTCGGGTTTTATATCGTTTACGTTCATTTTAAAGCTCCATAACTATCTGTTTAAAGTATTTTCCGCGCTCCATAAAGTTTTTGAACTTATCAAAAGCAGCGCATGCCGGCGAAAGCAGGACGATATCTCCATCCTGCGCGGAATTAGCGGCGGCAAGAACAGCTTCTTTAAAATCATCGATTTTCTCGATCGGCAAGTTTCCGTCAAAATACTTCGACTTAGTAACTGCATCATAGATCTTTTCGGTCGTAGCACCTGTTAGGTACAGCTTTTTGACATGCAGGCATATCTCGTCGCCAAGCTCGTCAAAGGGTATGTGCTTATCATATCCTCCGGCTATGAGTATCGGCTTTTGCTTGAGCGCGTGGAGTCCTGCTGCGGTGCGTGTGGGGCTTGTTCCGATGGAGTCGTTTATAAATGTAACTCCGTTGAGTACCCTCACCTGCTCGAGGCGGTGCTCGACGCCGGAAAAGCTCTTTGCAACGGATATACAGGTGTCATCGTCAACATATCCGTCCGTCGCGGCAAAAGCTGCCATATAGTTTTCAAGATTATGCGTTCCGGGCAGCTTAATATCGTCGGCAGCCATGATTTTATTATATAAACCGTCATGAACGCGGTAGATATAGCCGCCTGTACAGTAAACACCGTTATCCGGCTTCACGGCACGACTGAAATACGAGATGCTCGACTTTGCCTTACCTGCATAGTAAGCGGAAAACTCGTTCTCGTGATTAAGAACAAGGCGGTCATGCTCGTCCTGATATGCAAATATCGAGCTTTTAGCATCGATATAGTCCTGATAATCCTTGTGCTTATCGAGATGATTGGGAGATATGTTAGTAATAACGGCAACATCGGGCTTGCATACCATGCTGTGCAGCTGAAATGAGCTAAGCTCGAGAACGGCAACGTCGCTTGCTTTCATATCGTCAACGTCGCAAAGCAGCGGCCTGCCTATATTGCCGCCGAGGTGTACAGTGTAGCCCTGAGCCTTTAACAGCTCGGATATTATTGTTGTCGTTGTTGTTTTTCCGTCGCTGCCTGTAACGGCAAAGATTTTGCATGGGCAGAGCTTCATGAAGAGTTCCATCTCGGACGTCAGCTCCGCTCCTCGCTCAACGACTTTTTGAAGATGCCCGTCAAACGGCATAAGCCCGGGAGTGCGGAAGATAATGTCGAAGTCGAGATGCTCAAGATAATCCTCGCCGAGGCAAAACTTTGCGCCGAGCTTTGAAAGCTCCGTGTGCTCCTGCCCCAGCTGCTCGGCAGTGCGCTTATCGCAGGTCGTCACATCGCAGCCCGAAGCAAGAAGCTTCTTAATTAGCGGCGTGTTGCTCACACCGATACCGATAACGCAAATGCGCTTGTGTTTTATGCTGTCTATATATTCATTCAAAGTCATGCTTAAAGCCTCCTGTTAACTAATATATTATACGGCGGCAAACGTTTAAAGACAAGAATTTTCTATTGACGAAAGCGTGAATAATGGGTAAAATAATCAAATGAGTGGGCCGAACGACCGCGGGTGCATTCCGAAAGGAAGTACATGAGGAAAGTCCGGGCTCCATAGGGCAAGGATAGCGGGTAACGCCCGCCAGGGGTAACCCTCGGACAAGTGCAACAGAAATATACCGCCGAGCAATCGGTAAGGGTGGAAAAGTGAGGTAAGAGCTCACTCGTCGCATGGAGACATGTTGATGCTGTAAACTCTATCCGGAGCAACGCCGTGGGAGGACATGTGATTGGCCCGATCGTCCTCGGGAGGCGGCTTGAGCCTGCCGGCAACGGCAGGATTAGATAGATGGTCGTTTAAGACAGAACCCGGCTTACAGACTCGCTCAATATACGGAAAAAACCGCCGTGTCAGGCGGTTTTTTTCTTATTCCCACTTTGCCCAGACCTCCGGCGCGTAGCCGACGGTCGCCTGCTTGCCGTTGCGGACGATCGGCGTTTTGATGAGCCACGGGCATTCAAATAACTTTTCAAGCTTTGCGTCATCCGATGCAAGGTATTGAATAAGCGGATAGTCCGCGTCGTTTTGGTTTATCATATTATCAAGGCCGACGGCATTTTTAACGGAGTTCAGCTCTCCCCTGCTCATGCCGAATTTCATGATATCAACGAACTGATATTTTATTCTGCGCTCTTTAAAATAGCGCTCGGCCTTTTTCGTGTCAAAGCATTTGCTTTTGCCGAAGATTTGAATATTCACAGCGCCTTCTCCATAACTTTAAGAATATTATTCCTGAAAATATCACAAACAAGCTGCTCGGAATAGTTGTGCCTGAGCAGCGTTTCGTATATTTTGCCGAGATCCTGAACGCCGCTTATGCCGCGCGGCGTTTCTTCAATACCGTCAAGGTCACAGCCGAGGAATACAGACCTTTCGCCGCCGAGGGACATAAAGTGATCGATATGCGCAAAAACAGCGTCAATATCGCGTCCGAGGCCGAGAAATTCGGGATATAGATTTATTCCGGCTCCGCCGCCCCGGCGAACCAATGCCGCAAACTGCTCGTCACTGAGATTGCGCGGAACGTTGCAGACTGCTTTTGAGTTTGAATGCCCTGCAATAACTGGGCGCGTGCTTATCTCGAGCGTATCCCAGAATCCGCGTTCGGATATATGAGACATATCGAGCATTATCCCCAACTCCTGCGCTCGCATAACAAACTGCCGGCCTTTATTCGTAAGCCCGGTACCTCCGTCCATGGCAGCGCCGCAGAGTAAATTGTCATGATTCCATGTCGGGTGTACTATTCGCACGCCGCAAGCATACGCGGAGTTTATATCCTCTATCTGCTCTGCACCTTCGATCGAAAGCACAGCCGCGATCTTACCATCGTTCTCCGCCGTGACTATATCCTGAAAATTCAGGCACAGCTTTGCTATGTCTGAATTTTTTTCTATCTGACGCAGGAAAAACGCAATCGACCTGTCTGCAAAGGCGACGGGATCAGGATCGTCAACGGCGCAGATCGCGAATACCTGACCTGCCGGAGCGTATGCCGCGAGCCGTTCGAGATCAAGCTGCATTTTATTGCGGCGCAATATCTCGCCCTTTTCAAGTGCGTGCGTGGCTGTATCGCAGTGACAATCAAAAACAGGAACGCTCATTATACCTCTGAAATAAGCGGCAGGATCATGGGACTGCGCTTGGTTGTCTTATAAAGATATGACGAGACATTGCTCTTTATCCTGCTTTTTATTGCAGACCAATCTTTAACTCCGCTCTCTTCACATGCAAGAACGGTTTCCTTTGTAACGCGCTTTAGCTCCTCAAGCATATCTTCGGCTTCCTTGACATAAACAAAGCCGCGAGTGAGTATCTCAGGATCGGACAGCATTGCATTATCCCAGGAGGAAAGCGTGACAACGATGACGACCATGCCGTCCTCGGCAAGTCTGTGCCTGTCGCGCATTACGACGCTGCCGACGTCACCGACGCCCATGCCGTCAACCATAACGGCGCCGGACTGGACCGAGCCGTTGAGCTTGACGCTTTTCTTTGAAATCTCAATTATCTTGCCGTTTTCGGCAATGACAACATTTTTCGGATCAACGCCCATAATGCGTCCAAGCTCGGCATGCTTTACGAGCATGCGGTATTCGCCGTGAACGGGGATGAAAAACTTCGGGCGAACCAGCGCCAGCATCATCTTCTGCTCCTCCTGAGAGGCGTGACCGGAAACGTGAAGCGCGGTGTTGCGGTCATAAATGACCTCGGCACCCTTGTGGAACAGCTCGTCGATGACCTTGCTGATCATGTTTTCATTGCCCGGAATTGCGGATGCGGATATTATGACCCTGTCGCCGGGGGCAATGTTTATTTGCCTGTGCTCCGAAAACGCCATGCGATACAGAGCGGACATAGTCTCGCCCTGCGAGCCGGTCGAGATTATTACGACCTTATCCTTGGGTAGCTTGTTGATCTGAGCAAGATCAACGAGCACGTTTTCCGGCGCGTTGAGATACCCCAAAACGGTTGCAACTCGAAGAATATTCTCCATACTGCGCCCGGTGATCGCAACCTTGCGCTTATATTTTGCGGCAACATCGATTATTTGCTGCAATCTGTGAACGTTAGACGCAAAAGTCGTTATGATAATACGCTGGTCGCAGTTTTTAAACAGCTTATCGAAGGTCTCGCCGACCTTGCGCTCAGAAGCGGACAGCCCCGGCTTTTCGACGTTTGTAGAGTCGCTAAGCAGTGCCAGCACACCCTCATTTCCGAGCTGGCCAAATCGAGGAAGGTCAATGACCTTGCCCTGAACAGGCGTGAGGTCTATCTTAAAGTCGCCTGTGTGTACTATCGTTCCGATAGGCGTTTTTATTGCAAGTGCAACAGCGTCTGCAATGCTGTGGTTAACTGCAATAAATTCAACGCTAAAGCAGCCAAGGCGGAATACATCGCCGGCTTTTTTGGTGAATATCTGAGTATTGTACAGCAGATCATGCTCTTCGAGCTTGAGTTCAATAAGCGCCGCAGTGAGCGGAGTCGCGTATATGGGAACGTTCAGGTCATGAATAACGTAAGGCACTGCACCAATGTGATCCTCGTGCCCGTGGGTTATAACTATGCCTCTCACCTTTTCGGCGTTTGCCTTGAGATATGAAATGTCCGGTATGACAATGTCGATGCCGTACATATCCTCGTCCGGAAAGCCAAGTCCGCAGTCAACAACGATTATATCCGTGCCAAATTCAATGGCTGTCATATTCTTGCCGATCTCTCCAAGACCGCCAAGGGGAATGATTTTAAGCTTATGAGTCATATATTAACCTCCATTTGAGTGATTATTTCCGAAAACGCAAAGTAAAGGGGCCCTCACGACAACTGCCCCGATACGCAGCGTGCCGTGAAGCTTTCCCCCTCTAATATTCGGTATGTAGTAATTTTTATCGTACAGGAATTATAACCTGTTTATCACATTTCAATTCTGCCCTCAAGAGCACGAAGAAGTGTAGCATCATCGGCAAACTCAAGATTTGAACCGACAGGGATGCCGTATGCAAGACGCGTCACCTTAACGTCAAACGGCTTCAAAAGACGCGAAATATACATGGCGGTAGCCTCGCCCTCCGTGTCGGGGTTTGTTGCCATGATTATCTCTTTGATCTCGCTGTTGTCGGCAGCGACGCGATGTATAAGCTCGCTTATGCGAATATCGTCGGGACCGACATGACTTATGGGCGAAAGAACACCGTGCAGAACATGATACACGCCATTATACTCGTGACTGCGCTCGATTGACAATACGTCGCGAGGCTCGGAGACAACGCATACGATGCTTTTGTCGCGCTTGGTGCTTGCGCAAACTGAACACACCTCACCCTCGGTAAGGTTCTGGCATATTTTGCAGCAGCATACATTCTTCCTTGCTTCCAAAATCGCGTTTGCAAAGCTTTCGCCCTCGCCCTCCGGCAACGAAAGAACGTGGAACGCAAGTCTCTGTGCACTTTTGCGGCCGATGCCGGGGAGAGATGCAAATTTATCTATCAGGTTTTCAAGTGAAGCAGGGAAAAACGGCATTTATATTATCTCCAATAAGTGTTTATGCGTTTCTGATCGCATCAATTTGTGCTTTCCTGTCCGGCTTTCCGAAAACGGCGCTTCCGGCAACGAGAACGGTAGCTCCGGCATCTTTCACGAGCTTTGCCGTCACGGGATCAACGCCGCCATCAACCTCCAGCTCGCAGGCAAGGCCTCTTTTGTCGATCTCTTGTCTGAGCTCGGCTATCTTAGGCAGCTGATCATGCATAAAGCTCTGACCGCCGAAGCCGGGTTCTACCGTCATGACCAGAGTCATATCGAGTCGGTCTATAAACGGGTACAGTACGCTTGCCGGCGTTCTCGGCTTGAGCGCAAGGCCGACCTTTTTCCCGTTTTCCTTAACGATATCAATAGCGTCCGATATATTCTGATAAGAGTCTGCCTCGACATGGAACATGACAAGATCGGCGCCGGCATCGCAAAATGCCTTTGCGTATCTGACAGGCTTATCGATCATCAGATGAACGTCGAGAAACATCTCGGTCATTTTCCGCACAGACTTCAAAACGGGAATGCCGATTGAAATGTTAGGGACAAAAAATCCGTCCATAACATCAAAATGAACATATTCCGCGCCGGCAGAACGTATATCTTCAATTTCGGCACCGAGCTTCGTGAAATCGGCAGAGAGGATCGAGGGCGCAATCTTTATCATATCAATAACCTCGGAAAAGCAGGCGGCATAAAATGTTGCAGCGGTAAAGTGCGCACAGCCGCTTTTATATACGGGGGCGCTGCGGTGCCCCCGGTTTGCGCACAATTATAAACATTATACAGCAGTTTTGTATGAATTACAAGAGCTACAAAGTAAAATAGCAGAGGGAAACCGTGATTTCCTTCTGCTATTAATTATTTGTTATTCGGGGAGCTTACAGACATCGATCCACTCGATGGCATTTGAGTATTTATACAGCTCATCAAGATCAAGCTCAATTGCGCTGTTTGCGCTGCCGACCGCCGGGAACACGGTTTCAAAGCGCTTGAGGCTTTCGTCAAGATAAACGTCGATGCCGTCGTTTATGCCGAATGGGCACACGCCGCCAACAGGATGGCCGACTATACTAAGAACCTCTTCGGGTGCGAGCATTTTGGCCTTCATGTGGAATTTATCCTTGAACTTGTGGTTGTCGATCCTTGCGTCGCCTGCCGCGAGGATCAGGATACAGCTGTCATCCTTTTTGAAAGAGAGTGTCTTTGCGATCCTTGCGCCTTCAACACCGAGCGCAAGCGCTGCAAGCTCGACCGTTGCACTTGAAACATCGAACTCACGCACTCTGTCTTCCATTCCGAACTGTCTGAAATATGCTCTGCCTTTTTCTATGGACATGCCGATTCACCTTACTTGAGAATAATTTTGCTGAAGTTTTTCTTGCCGCGCTTGAGAACTACGCCGGCTTTGAGCTCGTCTGTCGTGAAACTGCGGCCGATATCGCTTACCTTCTCGTCATTTGCGGAAATGCCGCCCTGCTGGATATTTCGGCGAGCTTCCGACTTTGAAGAGCAAAGACCCGTGAGAACGAGTGCACTCATAACGTCAATAGCGCCGTCTGCAAGATCTGTTTCCGAAAGCTCGGTCGTCGGCATTTCGCCGGACGCACCGCCGCCGAACAGAGCCTTTGCCGAAGCCTCGGCCTTCTTTGCCTCTTCTTCGCCGTGAACAAGTGAGGTAAGCTCGAATGCAAGAATTTCTTTTGCTTTGTTAAGCTGAGAGCCTTCCCAGCTGTCCATCTCGTTGATCTGCTCGAGCGGCAGGAAGGTCAGCATACGCAGGCACTTGAGAACGTCGGCATCGTCAACATTGCGCCAGTACTGATAGAAATCGTAGGGCGAGGTCTTGTTGGGATCAAGCCATACGGCGCCGGCCGCGGTTTTGCCCATCTTTTTGCCCTCGGAGTTGAGCAGAAGCGTAATTGTCATTGCGTGAGCATCCTTGCCGAGCTTGCGGCGAATAAGCTCTGTGCCGCCGAGCATATTCGACCACTGATCGTTGCCGCCAAACTGCATATTGCAGCCGTAGTGCTGGAACATGTAGTAGAAGTCGTAGCTCTGCATTATCATGTAGTTAAACTCAAGGAAGCTCAGGCCCTTTTCCATGCGCTGCTTGTAGCACTCGGCGCGAAGCATGTTGTTTACCGAGAAGCATGCACCGACCTCGCGAAGAAGCTCAATGTAGTTAAGCGGCTTGAGCCATTCGGAGTTGCGAAGCATTATAGCCTTGCCCTCGGAGAAGTCAATGAATTTCTCCATCTGCTTCTTAAAGCACTCGGCATTGTGCGCTATTGTTTCCTCGGTGAGCATCTGGCGCATATCGGTTCTGCCGGAGGGATCACCGATGAGCGTAGTACCGTCTCCGATGAGGGCGATGGGGCGGTTTCCTGCCATTTGCAGACGCTTCATAAGACACAGAGCCATGAAGTGACCGACGTGCAGAGAGTCGGCGGTGCAGTCAAAGCCGATGTAAAACGTGGCTTTGCCGTTATTGATCATGTCTTTTATCTGATCTTCATTGGTTACCTGCGCGATAAGCCCTCTTTCGACCAATTCTTCGTAAATACCCATTAGTTTTTCTCCTTTTTCATTATATCTTCGGCCGTTTTGGCCATGAATGCAATTATTTCACTGCAATTTATATTGCCCTTTAGATCTGCACAGCGCACATAGCCGTACTTTTCGCGTGCAATGGCAACACACTGCTTTGCAATAGCTGCGATCTTATCCTTTGCCTCGGTATCCTGACCGTCGTTAAACGGGAAAACGAGTCCTTCTGCCATTATTGCGCCGGTGACCGCTCCGCAAAGCTCGCCGCTTCTCGCGCCGCCGCCAAAGCCTGCGGAAAGTGCAAGCGCCGTTTTTTCGTCCATGCCGGTATATTCGCAGCACGCGGCAAAAACCGACTGTGCGCAATTATAACCGCTTTTGTGGTAATCCAATGCTCGTTGTCCAATATCCATAGCTGCCTCCTGTAAAAAAAGCCCCCTGTCCTAAGACAGAGGGCGTTGTAAACGCGGTACCACCTCTATATGCCCCATTCTCACGAATAAAGCCTCGGTGAGTTCATGACTCAAGCGCTGTATCGGGCGCACCCGTCATCGCCTACTGACAGTTTCAGCGAGCCGCTCCAAGCCGTATTCATTCATCCTCGCTCTCCCCTTTTCAGCATACAGGGTCTCTCTGTGCAGCGAAAAATGAATTACTTCTGCTTTTCAACGCGTTTTCGTGTGAGATTATACTAAACTAATCGTTTCTTGTCAACTTATATTTATCCGCTGCCGCAAGCTGCTCCTCGGCTCCGGCGAGGGTCGTTTCCGTGATAACGTCGCCGCCGTAGAGCCTTGCAAGCTCCATGCGTCTGCCCTGACGGTCAAGCTCTTTTACGACAGTGAAGGTTTTTCCGTCCTTTTCGGCCTTTTCGATCTTATCGTGACTGTCGGCCAAGGCTGCGATCTGCGGCAGATGCGTTATGCACAGAACCTGCTTGCCGCGCGAGAGATCGCTCATTTTTTCGCCTACGCGCTGAGCGGCAACACCCGAAACACCGGTGTCAATTTCGTCAAACACCATAGTCTCGATAGGGTCGTTATCAGAAAATGCGGTTTTCATTGCAAGCATTATTCGGCTAAGCTCGCCGCCGGATGCAATTTTTGATATTCTTCCAAGCTCCATGCCGGCATTTGCCGATATAAGAAACCTGACCTCGTCGGCGCCTGTTTTATCGAACCCAAGTACGGATTCCATTGGTTCAACGGATACCTTGAACCTCACAGACGGCATGCTGAGATCACGAAGCTCACTGCAAATACGCGCTTCAAGCTTTTCGGCAGCTTTTTTGCGGCATACAGTTAGCGCCGCTGCTTTTTTTGTGCAATTATCCTTGTGCTCATTAAGCTGTTTCTCAAGCTTTTTGAGCATGTAGTCAGAGTACTCAAGCATGGCAAGCTCACGCCTGCTATCGTCAAGTATCTTGAGCATACCCTCTTCGTCGGCGTTATACTTTCTGCCGAGACGCCTGAGTTGGTTTGTGCGCGTTTCGATGCGGTCATACTCGTCAGGCGAGAATTCCAGACCGTCGCGAAAGTCGCGGATACGCTCGGCGGCATCGTAAATAAGAGAAGATGCATTACCAATGATATCTGCCGTTTCGCGCAGCTCATCGGATATCAGTGCAGCCTTGCTTATGAGCGCCGACGCTTCATCGACAAGCGAGCCTGCGTTTTCATCGCAGGCATACAATGCGCTGTATGCTCCGTCGAGCGCTTCCGTAAGCTTTTCGGAATTTCGTAAAAGGTCGCGGCGAGCTATAAGCTCGTCCTCCTCGCCCACTTTAAGCTGAGCATTTTCAAGCTCTTCTATGCGATAACGCAGACTGTCGGCCAGGCGCTCTTTTTCCGCTTCGTCCATGGACAGCTTGTCCATCTCGCGCTTGCAGGCTGTATATTCTCTGTAAGCCTCGCCAAACGCCGCAAGCTCTTCCGATGTCTTGCCGAATCCGTCGAGGTAAGCAAGGTGCGAATCTTCGTCCATAAGCTGGCGGCCGTCATTTTGTCCGTGAATATCCAAGAGGAGCGAGCCAAGCTGCCGAAGCTGCGAAACCGTCACGGGATTTCCGCATACGCGGCAGTTATTTTTACCGTCTGCGGAGATCTTGCGGCGTATGATTATCTCGTCCTCAGGCTCAAAATCATTATCCTCGAACCATTTTGCGGCGGCATCTGTTTCAAAAACCGCCGACACAACGCCGTATTCAGATCCGGTACGCACAAGCTCGCGGCTTGTGCGAGCGCCGAGCACAGCGCCGAGAGAGTCAACGATGATCGACTTACCGGCACCGGTTTCGCCGGTCAGAACGGTTAATCCCTTGCCGAACTCAATATCCGCTTTTTCAATTACAGCAATATTTTCAATATGCAGCTGTGTAAGCATAGGAGACCTCTTTATCAGAACATTTCTTCTATCTCATGGCAGAAATCCTCTGCCGCTTTATTATCCTTCATCGCCAAAAATGCGGTATCGTCGCCGGCAAGCGTTCCGGCAAGAGTTTCAATATGCATCGAATCGAGAGTCGAGCACGCGGCCGATGCAAGGCCGGGAAGCGTCTTAATGACGATGATATTCTGTGCGACAGCATACGATGTGACGCTCTCTCTGAAAATTTTGCGAAGGCGCTGCTCGCGATCGTTATTTCGCGATTTGCCGCTGACAACATAGTGGTATTTACCGCTGTTGCTGAGTTCTTTTACAAGATGAAGCTGCTTTATATCTCTTGAAAGCGTTGCCTGAGTGCTGGGGATACCGTGCTCGGCAAGCGCTTTTATAAGCTGGGCCTGTGTCTCGATCTCCTGATCGGAGATTATCTGGAGAATAACGCTTTGTCTTGAATCTTTCAACTAAGTTTCCCCTTTCAGTCAACTTTGTATTGCAGTTTTTCAAATGTTGAATCATAAAAGCTGCGCTCGCCGAGATGGACGAGGTTTGCAAGCTTTGACGAGCGGCGAACGATGACGATATCCTCGTTTGCAAGCTCAAATCCGTCGGTTCCGTCAACGGATACATACGCGCGGCGATCGTGAAGCTTTTCCGCTTTAATGGTTATCTTGTGCTCGGATGACAGGACAAAGCTTCTTGAGCCTATATAATGGGCACAGATCGGCGACACTATAAAGTTGTATGCCTCAGGTTCAACGATCGGGCCGCCTGCCGACATTGAGTAACCGGTGGAGCCTGTCGGCGTTGCGACGATAATACCATCTCCGGAATAGCTCATTATTCTTTCGCCGTCGCACCATGCGGTGAGCTTTATGCAGTCGCCCATGCCGTGAATAACGGCGTCATTGAGTCCGATATCGGTGTAAATTACCTCTCCGTTTCGGATAAGCTCAACGTCTATCATCATTCTGAAGCTTGATGAGTAGTTTCCTGCTGCGGCTTCAAGTATCCGGCCGATATCCTCCGGCTCGATCGACGCCATGAAGCCCTTTGTTCCGAGGTTCACTCCGAGCATGGGTATCTGAGTGTGGTTAAGATACCTTGCGGTGTGCAGAATAGTGCCGTCTCCGCCGATGACGATATACAAGGCCGCGCGCTCCGTAACGGCGCTCCACGCGGTAAGCTCGACGTCGTTGGGGATGACCTTGGCATCGTGCGCTCCGAAAACCGGGCAGACCGCGACCTCATATCCGCCGCTTTTTAATAACTGTTTTGCCTTTTTTGTAAGCTCAAGGCCGCAATCCCTGTATGGATTTGGGCACAACACTATCAGTTCGGACATTTTTACCTCACAGTTTTTCGTGCGAGGCTTCAACGATAGCCTGCGCATCTATAATTGGGGCATCAAAGCTGCCCTTTTTCATGTAGCATAGATACTCAATGTTTCCCTCGGGCCCCTTTATCGGCGAAAAATCAAGTCCCATAACCGTCATACCAACGCTTGGCGCAAAATCGAGAATGCTCTCGATAACCGAAAGGTGGACGCCTTTGTCCCTGACAACGCCTTTTTTTCCGACCTCTTCCCTGCCGGCTTCAAACTGCGGCTTGATAAGGCACACAAGCTCTCCGCCGTCCTTGAGCAGCGAGCACACAGCCGGAAGAACAAGCTTAATAGATATGAACGACAGATCCATAACGGCCATGTCGATAGGCTCGGGTATCTGATCAGAGCTAATGTACCTTATATTGGTGCGCTCCATATTGACAACACGCTCATCCTGTCTGAGGCTCCAGGCAAGCTGTCCGTATCCGACATCGACCGAATACACTTTTTTTGCCCCGTTTTGCAGGAGAACATCAGTAAATCCACCGGTGGACGCACCGCAGTCGATGCAGACCTTATCCTCCGGATCCACAGGAAAGACCTTGAGTGCCTTTTCGAGCTTGAAGCCTCCCCGGCTGACGTACGGGAGCGCAGCCCCCTTTACTTCAACGTTTGCGTCAGGTGATACCTGCATACCCGGCTTATCGGCACGCTGTCCGTTAACAAATACAAGTCCGCTCATTATAGTCGTTTTTGCTCTCTCCCGACTCTCTGTCAGTCCAAGGTCAAAAACAAGCTGATCGAGTCTTATTTTTTTCATTATTCACCCCTGACCAGCTTTTCGGCTGCTTTTGCAAGACTGTTTTCATCAAGTCCGCAGTGTCTTATCAGTTCGGGCACTGTACCCTGAACGACAATGCCGCTGCCGAGATTCGGAGTATATGCGCATTCTATCTTAACACCTGCGCGCTCGGCATAGGCGAGGATCTCATCGGCAATGCATCCGGTTTGGCAAACCTGCTCACTCATAAGAAAGCGCCCAGTTTCCCGCATAGAGTCAATAATATCGGCATAATAGCCGCTGTTGAGCCGCGAAAGCTTATAGACATCGGCATGGATGCCCTTATCGGCGAGTATGTCCGCCGTATTGAGTGCAATGTTTATATCTGTGCCGTATGCGGCGATAGTTATGTCGTTTCCGCTGCGGAGATGAGTGCAGCCTTCTGCATGGCAATCGGTGTATCGGCCTTCGCCGCCGCGCGGATATCTGATCGCGACAGGGCCGGACATACGGTTTACGGCCTCGTCAAGCATAGCTTCAAGCTCGGCAAAGTTTGCCGGGCACAGCACCTGCATGTGCGGAACTGAGCGCAGATAGCTGATATCAAAAGCGCCGTGGTGAGTTTCGCCGTCGTTTCCGACAAGGCCTGCTCTGTCAACGCAGAAAACGACATGCAGATCCTGAAGCGAAACATCGTGGATGAGCATATCATATGCGCGCTGGAGAAATCCCGAGTATATTGCGACGACAGGCAAAAGCCCCTGCTTCGCCATGCCGGCAGCCATTGAAACTGCATGCTCCTCGGCTATGCCGACATCGAAAAATCTATCCGGAAATCGCTCGGAAAACCCGGTAAGACCTGTTCCGGCGCACATTGCGGCGGTTATGGCTACAATATTATGGTTTGTCTCGGCAAGCTGAGTAAGCTTACTGCCGAAAACAGACGAAAAGCACGGCTTTGCTTCAGGCATTTGCCCCGTAGCAGGGTCAAATTTCCCGACGCCGTGATACCGTTCCGGGTGCTCCTCGGCGTATACGCAGCCCTTTCCCTTTTTGCTTATAACATGCACAAGCACGGGCGTGTTCATTTCCTTGGCCCAGCGGATGACCGTTTCAAGCTGGTCAACATCATGTCCGTCAACGGGGCCGAGGTAATATATGCCCATAGAGTCGAACATATTTGACGGCAATATCGACTTTTTGAGAGCTTCTTTGAGCTTATGGCTTGCGTTATAAATGCCGTCCATTCCGCTGACAGCCTGCCTGTACCACCGCTTGAAGTTGATATACCCGGGCTTTACGCGTTCTTTTGACAGCAACTTTGCCATACCGCCGACGTTGCCGTTGATGCTCATGCCGTTATCGTTAAGAATTATTACGATCGGCTCGCTGCTTCCGCCGACATTGGCAAGCCCCTCATAGGCAAGGCCGCCTGTCAGCGCTCCGTCGCCAATAACGGCGCAAACGCTGTAGTTTTCACCCTTTATGGTTCTCGCGCGAGCCATGCCGAGAGCGACCGACACCGAGTTTGAAGCGTGCCCGGCGATGAAAGCATCGTCATCGGCTTCATATGGCTTTGGAAAGCCGGATAAGCCGCCGTAGCAGCGCAGAGTGCCGAATGCGTCGCGGCGGCCTGTTATTATTTTGTGAGCATAGCTTTGATGGCCGACATCGAACACGATTCTGTCCACCGCGCTGTCATAAACTCTGTGCAGCGCAACGGTAAGCTCGACGGTGCCGAGATTGGATGCAAGATGTCCTCCTGTTTTGGAAACGTTTTCAATAATAAACTCGCGAAGCTCGGCGCAAAGCCGAGGAAGCTCGTTTTTATTGAGGCGTTTTATATCGTTAGAGGAATTGACTTTATTCAGGATATTCAAAACAAAACCTCGTATTTAACTAAATATTCGTAAAATATACTATTTTACAGTATAACAAACCGCGGCGAGGATTACAAGTGACATTCGCCGCGGTTTTACAGATTATTCACTTCATTTTCTTCTCGTTACCATGGAATCGGCAAGGTCGCAGAGAAACTTCGTGTCGTTAAACGTGCCGCAAAGCGCGCTTTTCGCCTTATTTGTCAGCTTTTCGACCATTTCCATGCATCTTTCCTCGCCAAGCAGAGCCATATAGGTATTCTTATGCTCCTGCGCATCCGAGCCTACGGGCTTTCCAAGCTCCTCGCTCGTGCTGATAACGTCCAGAATATCGTCGCGTATCTGGAATGCCGCGCCGACGCAAGCGCCGTAATGTGCGGCGGCTTCGAGCATCTCGCCGCTTCCTCCGGCGGCCGCAACGCCCATACGGCACGCGGCGATAAGCAGCGCTCCGGTTTTTCGCGAATTGATGTCGTCAAGCTCGTCTTCCGTAAGCTGTTTACTCTCGCCAACCATATCGAGATACTGCCCGGCACACATCCCGTCGCTGCCTACGGCGTCGGCGAGGATCTCCACGCAGGCAATCTTGTTCTCTGCCGGAAGCTCACTTCGAGCTATCGTGCCGAAAGCCTCGGCCTGAAGAGCGTCGCCTGCCAGCGTTGCGGTGCATTCACCGTAAACAACATGATTTGTCGGCTTGCCGCGGCGAAGCTCATCATTGTCCATGCACGGCAGATCATCGTGAATGAGGCTGTAGGTATGCAGCATTTCTATTGCGCACGCAACCGGAAGGGCTTTTTCAATATCTCCGCCGGAAATGCGGCAAAACTCAAGAACAAGCGTAGGGCGTATGCGCTTACCGCCGGCTGTGAGGCTGTAATGCATTGATTCAAGAAGCCCGTCGTAGCTCAGCCCCGAGGGATTAAAAAACTCCGAAAGCTTTAAATCTACAAGGTTTTTATACTCATTTGCCGTCATATCACTCACCAAACGGAAGCTCCTCCGGCTCTCCGTCCTGACCTTTCCTGAGCTTTACGACCTTCTGCTCTGCTTCATTGAGCAGCGTGTCGCAATTGGATATGAGAGACGTTCCCTCTTCAAAAAGCTTCAGCGATTCGCTCAGGGGCGCGTCTCCGCGCTCGAGCAGCTTGACGATCTCGTCAAGACGCTTTACCGAATCCTCAAAGCTCATTTTATCTTTAGCCATGGCTTTTTGCCTCACTTTCATCTACAGTGCATTTTATAAGTCCGTCGCTGACGCTGAGACTGAGCTTATCGCCCTTATTCACATCGCCGACGCTTTTTATAAGCTCGCCGCTTTCGCTTGATGCGATGGCATATCCCCTGCCGAGGACCTTGAGCGGGCTCATAGCATCGAGCGACGCCGCAAGCGCCACGAATTTATGCCTGTTTGCCGCATTTGTTTTTTCGGCAGCGGCAATTAGCTTGCCGCGGACATAGTCAAGCTCTGTGCGCTTGGTATCGACATACGCCATGGGATCAAGCAGGACACGGCGGTTTCTTATATCGTCGAGCCGAGTGTTCATGCGGCTGAGGCTTTTCTGCATAGCCTGCGTCTGACGTATGTTCATATTCATAAGATACTCGCGTATTTCGGCCTCGTCGGGGACGGCGATCTCTGCCGCGTTGGACGGAGTGGATGCACGGACATCCGCAACATAGTCGGATATCGTAACATCCGGCTCATGCCCGACGGCGGAAATGACAGGCAGCTCGGACTCGTATATCGCGCGCGCCACACGCTCATCGTTAAATGCCCACAGGTCTTCGATCGAGCCGCCGCCGCGGCCTGTTATTATGAGGTCCGCGACCTTATGCTTATTTGCGTAGCGTATCGCACCGACTATCTCCGGCGGAGCTTCAACGCCCTGAACACGAACCGGCAAAAGCACGACCTTAGTCATGCTCCAGCGCGTACCGAGTATACGTATCATATCGTGAACCGCCGCTCCGGCAGACGATGTTATGATCGCAATCTTTTCCGGAAACTGCGGAAGAGGCTTTTTATGAGCCGGGTCAAACAGTCCCTCGGCTGCAAGCTTTGCCTTTAGCTGCTCATAGGCTATCTGAAGATCGCCTGTTCCCTCGGGAATAAGGTCGGTACAGTAAAGCTGATACGCACCGTCGCGCGGAAATACTGATATACGTCCAAAAGCAGTGACGCCCATTCCACTTTCGGGGCGAAAGCGCAGCTTGGACGCACTGCTTTTAAACATGACGCAGCGAAGGCTGCTCTCGGCATCCTTCAGCGTGAAGTAATGATGACCTGAAGGATATATCTTGTAGTTAGATAATTCTCCGCGTACGCAAACTTTGTTCAGGATCGGTTCGCCGTCGATAAGCGTCTTTATCATCTGGTTAAGCTCGGACACGGTGATACTGTTCTGGCTCATCACACAGTCTCCGTTATATCCTGCGTACCTTCGGTCTCTGAGAACTCGCCGCGCATAATGCCGCCGAGGATACCGTTTATGAACGAAACCGTCTCCGGCTCGTCATAACCTTTTGCAAGCTCAACGGCCTCGTTAATTGCAGCGTTTGCAGGGATATCATCCATATACATGATCTCGCTTACTGCGCAGCGCAGGATAGCCATAGCGGTTTTCGACATTCTCTCCGTCTTCCAGCCCTGAGCGTATTTCTCAATAAGCTTGTCTATCTGAATGCGATAATCATATACCGTTTTTACAAGACGCGTGATATACTCCTGCTGCTTTTTATCCGGATATTCGGCAAACAACTCATTTTCATCGGCAAGAGTATCATAATACTCTTTGTTGAAAAACTCATTGAGCAGCTCGTCCACGTCTTTTTCGCTTGTACTTGCATAAAAGCTCAGCTGAACCGCAATTTCTCTGGCGGTAGTTCTCTTCATCCTCAAATACCTCGTGTTTTACTTCTCAAAAGCCACGCCGGAAACGTGAACGTTTATCTCTGCTTTTTCAATACCGGTAACAGCCTGGACGACCTCGCCGACGGAGTTCTGCACCTCGCGCGCGACGTTTACTATATTGCAGCCGTAGCGCACAAGAATGATAACGTCAACCTTAACGGTGTCATCAATTATCTGAACGGTGATGCCCTTGGACATGGATTTTATTCCGATAAGCTCGGCTATCTCACCGGTCGTTGTGTTGGAGATTCCGGCAACTCCTTCAACTTCGGTGACGGCTGTGCGCACCATTGCGGAAATGACTTCTTCGGATATATTTATGCTGCCGTTCTCAGCTTTGCAGCTAATGTAATTTTCGCTCATGTTATGCCTCCGTTTTATCTGCACCGTCGGTGCAAAAATTCTGTCATAGTATTGTACCACAACACAAGGCAAAAATAAAGAAAAAAGACGGGAATTTCCCGTCTTTTTTACGATGGAACCTCTATAACATTGAGCTGAGCGGCAGTATACGAGGTTTCAGAGGTTACAGTCTCGGTTATTCTCGCAACGGCAGCTTCGCTCAGCCCATCTTTAGGTGCGGGAACTGCAACGGTTATGGAGTCCTCGCTCATATACACAACGCAGTCGGAAAAGTCCTTGGCAAGCAGCTTGTTTTCAAGCTGCGATTCCTTCATCGAATAGTTTGCCATAGCGGATATTGACGTCATGGCGGAGTCTATCGTCTCCTGAGAGGCCGTGTCGGATTTCACCGCATCCTCGAGAAGCTTTATTGCCTCATCTCGCGATACCTGACGATTGAGCCTGGCTTCGGCAAAGTAGCCGGTTGAGCTTTTGGTGTTTGCCGCTTCATACGCTTCGTTTGCCGCCTTCATCGCCGCGTCCTCGGCCTTTACCATGGCAGGGTCTGCCGTTCCCCACTTGTTGTTGTACGACCAGTTGAGATATACCGCCGCGCATACGAGCAGCAGCACCGCAGCAATAGTTACGTTTCTTTTAAGATGCTTCATTTTACCCTCCTATATTCGGCGCAGTTTTTATTACCTGAATACTGTCGCTTGAAAAGCCCGTGAAAGCTTCAACAGCCTTGATGACCGACAGCCGCACAGCGGCATCATCCGCACCGTCGCACACGATAACGGCGCCGGTTTCGGACAAAAGTGCCGTCACATTGCCGACACCGTCGCACCTTTGCAGAACCGCCGCAAGGCGCTGCTCATCCGTCTGGGAGCTTATGCTCCGGCTCGAGCTTTCGCCTATCGGCAGGAGCATTATTATCAGGCCGAGCACGAGCGCGAGCAGCGGATACTTAAACTTATTCAGTTGAGCTTTGAGTTTGTCACCCATTTTCACCGTCGCTCCAATCCTGATTTTCTACGCTTATGCCGAGCTGCGTCTGAATGCAGTCGGAAAGTTTAGCCCTCTGATTTTCATCTGCCCCGGATACGATGCGCACCTCGTGCGGATACCAGTAGCCGTCGGTGCTCCACTCTGCCGTTACAGTGACTTCGGCAAGCTCTGTGCCCGTTTCATCGGCTTTGTCCAATATATATGCCCGGCATTCGTCCTCTATGATAGTCCGATTCAAATTTTTGCTGTACTGCTCGCCTTGGTCGGCATACTGCGCGGCATCGAGCTTGCAGCGTGCCATGGCTTTTGAATACGCATCAAAGTCAAGCTCCGATAAAGGTGAAACGATAGCGGCACACATTGCCACGGCGCAGAGAATTTTAAGTGCATTTTTAACTCTGCCGTCCGGCGAGAGCATGAGTGCAATTGAGCACACGATGCCTGTGTATATGACCGCGTGCAGCCATTGACCGAATATATTCGCCATTATCCGCCCACCGCCTTTATAGAAACCGCCATTGATACAAACAGGATCATCGCACAGCAGCCGACAAGTCCGAGGAGCATTCCTACCGCCGAACCAATACAACCTGTTAGCTCACCCAGTCTTGCACAGCCAAACGATTTTACTGCAGCCGCCGTTAGCTTATAGCCTATGTAGTTGAGCGCCATTACAGCAAACGGAGATACGCAAATCGCAAGCAGCGCTACCATGCCGAACACGCCGAGCGTATTTCGCATTGCTTCAGCCCCTGCGACCACGGTTCCGGCAGCGTCAGATATTATTCCGCCGACGACCGGCAGCGCGGTCGAGATAGCGGTTTTTGCAAGCTTTGAGGCAACAGCATCGCCGCCCGACGCAACGATTGAGCTTATGCTTATATACGCAGTGAAGCCGAGGGCTGCCGCAGTCATTAAAAGCGTGCATGCACGCTTTAAAAGTGCGGATATATCCTTTAGACTTTTGCTGCCAAACGATGAGGACGCAATTCCGGCTGCAAGATAGGCGTATATAACCGGCAATATGACGCTTTGAGCTATTGTCACAAAAGAATCCAAAAACAGTACCGACGCCGCGTATTTCACCGTTGCTGAGGACAGAGTTCCGCACGCGGCTGACGCTGCACACATTGCAGGCAGCAATGTTTTTGAAAAGCCGGACAGTGCCGTTATCACATCGGCACCGGACGACACAAACGAATTAACATCAGACACGCTTATTATCGCTATTGCCGCGCATCCGCCGAGCGAGACATACTCGGGAGCATCATCGCAGAACATAGTGAGTACGGCGCATATTATGGCAACGGCGATTATGCTCAGGGAGCGCTTTATCACTCCGCTCAGGCCGCCGGACAGTGTTTCTGTGAAGGCGCTTTCTATCCGCTCAAGTCCCTCGCTTGCCGGCTGAGTCGCTTCGCCTGCAAGGTTACGGGCATAATCGGGCAGCGAGTCCTGAAGCGAGGCCTCGTCATAAGGCGCTGCACTGCACGGCGTTATCAAAAGCAACGAAAATATAAAAATAAATATAAGTTTTTTCATATCAGTCCGTCGATCGTTTCCAAAAGTGAGCTTATTACCGGAATCGCCGTGAACAGCGCTGCGGCAGAGCCTAACATTTCAAGCGACGAGGCGATGCCGCTTTGCCCTGCATCCTTGCACAGACCAGAGCCTATCTTTACGATTATAGCAATTCCGACGCATTTGATTATCGGCATGAACAGTGCCGAGCTGAGGCCTGTTTGTCCAATAGCATAGCGGACAAGCTCCATTATGCTGCCGAAAAGCTGTGCTGCGGCAAAGCAAATAACAGCTGCCGCCGCGATTGCCACGGCAAGTCCCATCTCCCCGTTGTTCTTTTTTATCAGCAGAATGCAAATCGCCGAAACCGCCGCAATCGCAGATGCTTTTATTACTATCTCCATCAGAGCTGAAAAAGATTTTTTATGAGCTCAAAAAGCTCACTGATCTTTTGAACCACTACAATGAGTACGACTACCAACGCCGCGATCGTCGTCATAAGTGCCTGCTCGTCCCTTCCCGATCGCGACAACAATATGTTCAGAACAGCGACCAGAATACCTACGGCCGCTATTTTAAATATAAGCTCAACTTCCATTTTTCCTCCGGTATACTCAGATAAGCACGATAGCTATAATAAGCCCCGTGGCGCCGCCAATGCCTATGTACATTCTTTTGTTTGAGCTGAGCGATAAACGCAAGGTTTGCTGCTCAAGGCTTATCTCGTTTATGCAACGGTCTATTGCTGTGCACTGCATGGTGCTGTCATATCTTCCAAGGCTTGCTCCCAGCTCTTCAACGGCTGAAAGCGCTCTCTTTGACAAACTTTGCAGATTATCCCGAGCGGCGCTGCACCATATGCCGCAGAACGAATCCTCACCGAGCTTTTCAAAATCGCGCCTTACCTGCGACATGAAACGTCCCACATCTCCGTTTACCAAGCCAGCCGCTCTTTCAAACGCTTCGTCAAGCGGAGCCGACAAAGTTACGATCTCATTTTTTATAAGCGTCAGCGCCGCGATAAGCGCGCCGTAGGTCTTGTCCAGCTCGCTCAGACTGCGAGCTTTCATCATCCCCGCCGCAGTGCAGGAGAGCATTATGAGCATTGCTCCGATCAGATTCATTGCAGCGTCTCCAATCTGTACAAGCGAACCCCGGCATTGTTTTCAATGACTACTACGCTCTTGAAAACATTCTGCGTGAAAAGGCCTTTATATACATTGCGCCGATTCAGGTCGGAAACAGACGCTGCGTGCGCCGTTGCAATGACGCGCACTCCGCATCCAACGGCGGAAGCTGCCGCGCGGCAATCCTCCGGCGAGGATATCTCGTCCATCGCTATTACCTGCGGATTCATTGAGCGTAAGAGCATCAAGGCTGCTTCGGATTTCGGAATGTCGGACATAACGTCGCTCATGGGGCCAATGTCAAACTGCGGCACGCCGCGAAATACTGCCGCAAGCTCGCCGCGCTCGTCGCAGACCGCCACTCTGACGCCGGAGCTTGATATCACTCTTATGCATTCGCGCAAAAACGTCGTTTTTCCGCCGCCCGGCGGAGAGATGATGAGGACGTTATCCTGAATGGCGCAAAGCTTTTTCAGTACTTCTCCGCCACAGTCCGTGGTCTGCTTTGGAATTCTGATAGACACCGAGCTTATATCCCGAAGGCCTGTTAGTTTTCCGCCGCTTATCACTCCGGTGCCGCATACTCCGATGCGCAAGCCAAAGCCACAGCTTATAAAGCCCTTGGACATGTCCTGCCAGACGGCATGAAGCGATGCATTTGTCGCTTTTTCAAGCACACAGGCGATATCATCGCGAGTAACTGCTCTATCGGCTATTGCTTCCTCTCTGCCGCCAATCAGCGCACATGGGTATCGTCCGGCTCTTAGTCTGAACTCTTCGGCAGTTTTAAATCTCTCGCCGAGAGCTGCTGCCGTTTTTGACGGCAGCAGCCTGACGGCTTCATCATAAGCGCTTTTCATGTCTACACCACCGGTATGAGCAGCAATCTGTCGGTCGGCACTTCCTCGATTTCGTTTATTTGCTTTATAAGCTCCGTGTCTGAGCCGTATTTTTTTGCAAGCGTCCAGAGATCACCGTCGGTGCAGCGGCACATATACAGCGCTGCGCTTGGCCTTTCGCGTTCAAGCTCTGTTTCATCGACCTCGCTTATCATGTTGATATTATCGTAGTTGAGATATCTTGCCGATATAACTACACATATATCAGCACTCAGACCGTCTCCCTTTGCCGAGGCACTAACGCTGACGGCAGCGACGTGAATCTTATCCGGCCGGCGTCCGTCCTCCGGCAGGTATTGCGCCTTGCCTCTGAGCTTGCACGATCTCAGCTCGCCCTCACAGTCTTTATATATCAGTTCGGCTGTAACTTGGATAAGCACTTCCGTTTCAGATATCTCAGGGCACGCAGCATATGCCGTAGCCGAGATGACGGCCTCGACACCATAATCCGAATTGTACGATACGGTAGTCGAGCAGTTTGCGCTTACAGTGTTGATCTCGGTAAGGCAGCATAGCTCACTGCTTGAAAGAGCAAGCTCTTTTTTACACGAGTAGGCATCGCATATGTAGCTTCTACTCTGCTCCTGAAGGCATATTATTTCGATCGCTGCGCGTATATCCGCAGAGAGCTTGCCGTCAAACGCTTCAAAATATTGTCCTGTTATCATGTCGCAGGCAATGACCTCGGGGTCGGTGCAGCCGTCCGGCATAGTGAAAAGCTGAGAAAATGGCAGCGAAAATCGCGCTGTTTGAGGGACGCCGGATACAAGATATATCGCTTCGATCTCGGCTGAGCCCTTAACCACAAGTTTTGTGCCGATGACTTCGCTGGTGCTTAGCCTTATACTGCTGAAAGCTCTTACAAAATCCCCACCGCTGAGCTGTTCGGGGACATCCAGCTCATCCTCAACGCTGAGCGTTTTTTCTGAAACGAGTACAATGCTTTTGCATTTAAGCTCGCTTGTTTTGAAATACAGCTTATCCGGCGCGTTCTCGGGAGGCTCGAACCAACACACGTCTGAGTATTTATAGCAGCTAAGCTCCATAACGGTGCTTGTGCTAATTAATATTTTCCTGGGGTTTACTGCCTTAGCGTCAGCATTGAGCGCAAGCAACTTCGTAACGGCAGAGCTTGTGCTGTCAGCCCCCGGTGCACTGAAGTTTATTTCAAACGGAATGGTCGTTCCTACAACGCGCACACCATCGCCCGTTTCGGGAATATACATAACTGTTACGTCAATTTCTCCGTTGACGCTTACGGCGTCCTGGCCGACGTTTTTTTCGCGTATTCTACATTGGCGACGACAGCTTAGGATACGAAGGATATCCTCCAGCGAGTCCGGCACTATAAGCTCTGTATCGCTATTAGCTTCGGAAACCGAGTTGCACAGTTTTTTATATACGCTGCCTTCCCTGCTTTTAAGTTCGATCTTCATGGCATTTCTCCTTAAACTTGCTTTTGTACATACTATGCTCACGGCTGCCGCTTAATGACACCTAAACAGCCAAACACCAAGGCATATCAGTGCCGCTGCAAGCATAAACCACCAAAACTGCGTAGGCAGTATGAGAGACAGGATAATGATAACTCCCGAAACAATTGCAATTACAGCGAAAAACGCACACGGACCTTTACGCAAAAAAACCGCCCCCAGCACACGCATTTTATAAAACGTATGCCGGAGGCGGATTAGTTATTCTATTTATTTTCCCAAAACTTGTTTTTGGCTGCAAGCTCATAGAGTCTTGAGTATGATTCGTAGCGGCTTTTGGGGATGCCGCCTGCTTTGACGGCGGCCGTTACCTCGCAGCCCGGCTCTTTGAGATGGGCGCAGTCGGCAAATCGGCATGAACCGATATACTTTTTGAAATCACGAAAATCGTATTGCAGCTCAGATTTGTCAATGGTCTGCATCATTTCGATCTCAAATGAGGCAAAACCCGGAGTGTCTGCAATATATGTCTCATCGCCTGCATCGAACAGCTCAACATGTCTCGTGGTGTGTCTTCCTCGACCGAGCTTTTCACTGACCTCCCCGACCTGAAGACTGAGTCCCGGGAGCATAGTATTGAGTATGCTTGACTTGCCGACGCCGGAGTTGCCGGTAAATGCGCAGATCTTGCCTTTGAGCGCGGCTTTTAGCTCCGAAATGCCGGCGCCGCTTTTTGCGCTGACTCTATGTGTTTCAAACCCGGAGGATGAATATATGCCATAAAGCTCATCGGCCGGGTCAATGTCGGCTTTATTTATGCAAACGATAAGCTCGCAGCCGGCTTCCTCGGTTATGACGGACACTCGGTCTATTAGGAACGGATCTGTCACGGGGTTAGTGTTTGCCGCTATAAATACAAGCGCATCGATATTTGCCACTGCAGGTCGGATGAAGAAGTTCTTGCGATCGTGCACGGCGGTTACATATCCCTTTTTTCCTTCGGGGTCAAAGCTGACTCTGTCGCCAACCATGGGAGATGTGCCGTCAAGGCGGAATTTGCCGCGCGCACGGCATTCGTAGACCTCATCGGCGGATATGACATAGTAAAATCCGCTGAGGGCTTTGATAATCGTTCCGTCCATTCAGCCACCGTTTCCCGACGGTCCGGAGGACACGGTTATGGATATTTTGGTGTGCTCTTCGATCTCGGTTCCGGCGGCAATGTTCTGATCAATGACGGTTCCGGCGACAAGATCGCTCTCGGCGGTTGAAATGCTCCCGATGCTGAGGTTGCTGCTTTCTATCTTTGCAATGGCGGACTCTTTTGAAAGCCCTTTGAGCTGAGGAACCTTGGTCATCACGGTTTCTGGACCTGTGCTGATGATAATTTTAATTTCCGAGCCTTCGTCGGCCGCAGCGCCGGCAACGGGATCGGTGCTTATAACATAGCCCTTGGTTATGCTGTCTGACGGAGCCTGCTCAAGAGAATAGGTAAAGCCTGCGTCCTGAACCATGCTTATAGCCTCTTCCCGCTCGTGATTTACGATATTAGGCACCTTCAAAAGGCGCTTTTGATCGTCAACCGTTTCGGCGGCACACACAAGCTCAACGACTATTTTGCTGCCCTTATCGCTCACTGTTTTACTGCGGCCTGACTCGGGATCCTGCGAGAGGATTATGCCGTACTCATGCTCAAGATCGACCTTGAACGTGACCTTGAAATCATAAATCTTCTTATAGTCCTTGTCGTTAATGACATCCTCATAGTAACGCCCGACAAAGTTATCGACCTTAACCTTAACGGGATCGGAAAACAGATCTTTCAGAAAATAGCCGTTTAAAAAGACAAAGCCGATAATTATAAACAGCAAAACAGCCAGTATTCCCGAGCTGAGAGCTATTTTTTTGCTGCGGCGGCTGCGCTTAGCTCTGCGCCTAGGCGGTTCCTCGCTGTCGATAAGTACAGCCTCGGAATCTTCGAGCACATGAGCGGCAAGGCTCTGCGACTTGTATTCCTCAAGATCGGCGAGCATTTCGCTTGCCGACTGATAGCGCTCGTCTATGTTTGAATTCATAGCCTTAAGGCATATGCGCTCAAGCTCTTCGGGAATCGAAGGCACTATGTCACGCGGGGTTACGGGGTCGGTGTTCATATGCTTTACGGCGACCTCGACGTCGGAGTTTCCGACATAGGGGAGCTTGCCGGTGAGCATTTCATACATCACTATGCCGAGCGAATAGATATCGCTCCTCGCGTCGGGAGCTTCGCCGCGCGCCTGCTCGGGTGCAATATAATGCACAGAGCCTACGGTCTCGCCGTTATTCTCCTCAATGGTATTTTCAAGAGAAGCAATGCCGAAGTCGGCGACCTTGATCATGCCGTCTTTGAGCAGCATGATATTCTGCGGCTTTATATCGCGGTGGATAATGCCCTTGCTGTGCGCATGCTCAAGAGCTTTTGCCGTCTGGATGGTGAAATCCAGCACCTCGGACGGATCGAGTACGCTTTTTTTCTGCAAATACTGCTTGAGCGTTATTCCGTCAATAAGCTCCATGACTATATATTCCACATCGTCACTATGGCTTACATCGTACACCGAGACGATATTGGGGTGAGAAAGCATGGCGACAGCCTGCGACTCTGCACGGAAACGGCGGCGCAGCTCAGTATTTGCGGCAGTCTCATCGCGCATGATCTTTACCGCGTCATACCTGTTCAATCTGTGGCACAGAGCCTTGTATACATTCGCCATGCCGCCCGAGCCGATAAGCTCGATGATCTCATAGCGATCGTCAAGGATCTTGCCTATATATTTATCAGTAGTGTTTTCCATAGCAGCACCTTTGATATCAAGTCTTAATTAAAACGATTGAGACATTGTCCCTCGCTCCGCGCGCAAGCGCAAGCGCCATAAGCTTGGAGCAAACATCCTCGGGCAAGGCATTTTCCTTGAAGTGATCGTGAATTTCCTTATCGCTGACCATATTGCTCAGCCCGTCCGAGCAAAGCAGAATACCGTCGCCCCTGTGCAGAGGGCATTCAAAATAGTCGGCTTCAACGGATGCGTCAACGCCGAGTGCGCGTGTGATTATATTCTTCTTCGGGTGATGGGCGGCCTCTTCCTTTGTTATTGCCCCCATCGACACAAGCTCTTCGACATAAGAGTGATCGCGGCTTATCTGCCTGATCCCATCATCGGACAGGTAATAGGCCCGGCTGTCGCCGACGTTGACAAGGCAGGCCTTGCGGCGCGTTATAATGCCGCCGACAAGGGTCGTTCCCATGCCGCTGTAGTTTGCGTCAAAGCGCGAATATTCATATACGACGCCGTTTGCATCCGCACAGCTGTCGCGCAGGAGCTTTTCGGTGTTGCCCATGAGAAGGCGCGGTGCGGCAAGGCGTTCGTAAACGCGGCTGACAAACTCCTTGCTCGAGAGCCTGCTGGCAAGATCTCCTGCCTTTGCGCCTCCCATACCGTCGCAGATAACTGCGATCACACATTTTCGCTTATCGCAATTTTCGATTATATAGCTGTCCTGGTTTTCGCTTCTGACCTTTCCTTTGTCAGTAATGCCGAAACTTTTCATTTTACCTGATTGCCCTTCTGCATTTTTCTGCGCAGCTGTCCGCAGGATGCCTCAACATCGCCGCCGAGCTTGCGGCGGACGGTAACGTTAACGCCGTTATCCTCAAGCACTTTGACAAATGCTTTTATATGCCCCTGAGTTGAGGGCTGAAAACGGCTCTCTTCAACGTGGTTCATCGGAATCAGATTGACGTGCGCGCCGACATACCTCGCGCGCTTTGACAAAAGCTCTGCGTGATACTGCGTGTCGTTAACACCGTCGATCATGATATATTCAAACGATATTCTGCGGCCGGTTTTTTCGTAATAGCGGCGGCAGCACTCCATAAGCTCGTCCACACCTCTGCCGTGGTTGGCAGGCATTATCTTCGAGCGCGTTTCGTCGTCCGGAGCGTGCAGAGATACCGATAAAGTCAATTGTAAATTAAGTTCGGCCAGTTTGTCAAACTTTTCTGTTATTCCGCAGGTCGAAAGCGAAATATGCCGCATGCCGATGTTCATACCGTCCGGGTGATTTACAAGCTCAAGGAACTTGACAACGTTATCAAAGTTATCAAGCGGCTCACCGATACCCATGAGGACGATATTTGATATCTGCTTTCCCGAATCGATCTGCGAAAACATGACCTCTTCGAGAATTTCATGCGGCTCGAGGCATCGGACAAGGCCGCCTATAGTGGACGCGCAGAAGGCACAGCCCTGTCGGCAGCCGACCTGAGTGGAAACGCAGACGGTGTTTCCGTGCTTATAGCTCATGACAACGGTTTCGACCGCGTTGCCGTCATACAGCTCCCACAGGTATTTTATCGTCCCATCTATTTTTGAGACCTGCTTGCTGAGCACCTTAGGCTCATAAACTGTGTATTCGTTTTTAAGCTTCTCGCGCAGTGATTTGGGGATATCGCTCATTTCATCAATTGAGCCGCCCCCCCTGCCGAGCCACTTAAACACCTGCTTTGCGCGGTATTTAGGCTCCCCGAGGCCTACAAGGATATCTTCTATCTCATTCGGGAGCATGCTCCTAAGGTTTTTCATTTGTTTCTCCTAAGCTTGCTGACAAAAAATCCGTCGGTACCGTGAACATCCGGCCAGAATGTCATATATCCGCCGGCGGCGGTTTCGCCGTTCGGGAGCGTAAAGCTCTCTGCCGAAAATTCGGCGTGTTTGCTCAAAAACGCTTTCACGACATCTTCGTTTTCACGCTCGAGTACCGTGCATGTAGAATAAACGATCACTCCGCCCGGCTTAACATATTGCGAAAGGTTTTCGAGTATCGCCGCCTGTATCGCAGGCATCGATGTGCTGTCTTCAAGCGGCTTATACCGTATCTCCGGCTTTTTTCGGATAACTCCGTAGCCCGAGCACGGAACATCGGCAATGATCGCGTCATACTGTCTGTCAAACGCCGCCCTTGCATCATGCGGAAACGCATTTATGCAGGAAAGACTGAGACGCTGCGCGCCCTCGCTTATTAGCCTAATTTTTTTATCGTGCAGATCGCAGGAATCAATTTTGCCCTCATTTTGCATTGCAATGGCAGCCGCAAAGCTTTTTCCGCCCGGAGCTGCGCAGGAATCAAGCACATTCATTCCCGGCTCAAGCGCCGCTGCCAGAACAGCGCATTTTGCGGCAGGGTCCTGAACGTAGAAAAGCCCCTCGTCAAATCCGGGCATTGAGCTTACGCTTCCGGCCGTGACGATACAATCCGGCAGCCACGGGTGCATTGAGCACGGAACGCCATCTGACGAAAGTCGCAGCATAAGCTCATCGGGCGTGATCTTCAGCGTGTTCACCTGAAGGCAGGTATCCGGGATCGAGTTATCGGCCGCAAGGAAGGCCTCGGCGGCGTCATATCCCCGGCGGTCAATAATATACTGAGCAAGCTGCTGCGGATGGCTGTATTTAACCGAAAGGTACTGCGCCGTTCCCTTTCCGGGAGGCTCGGGCAGCTTGTCCGAACAGGACGCGATCTTTCTCAAAACAGCGTTGCAGAAGCCGGAAGCCCTTGAATAGCCGAGCTTTTTGCACAACGCTACTGATTCGTTCACGGCGGCAGACGCAGGGATCTTGCCCATAAAAATGAGCTGATACGCGCCGCTGCGCATTATATCACGCACCTTCGGCTCGATCTTCGATGCCGACTTGCTGTTTAGATCAATGTAATAATCCAAAAGCGCGGTGTTCTGCAAAACGCCGAGACTTATACTGACGGCCAGCGAAAGCGAGCGCGAGTCAAGATCGTATTTAGTTTTCATCGCGTCGCTGAGCGCCGACGACCACGCGCCGTCGCGTCTTGTGCGCTCAAGCGCAAAAACCGCGGCTTCCCTGGCTTTATCCAATGCTTAATCCACCTTTATGGGGTGTCCGAGCAAGTAGTCGGACGATTTCATTCGTTTTTTTCCTGCTGCCTGAAGCTCGGTTATGAGAACCGTTTCACCGTCAAGGCAGGCTATCTCAATGCCTTTTTTGCCGGCACTGACCACACTTCCGGGAGCTTTATCGGTCTTGTTCTGCGTATACTCGGCAGAATAAATTTTAAAGACCTTTCCGTCAAGCTCCGCTGTTGCGACCGGCCACGGCTGCAAGCCGTATATCTGCTTTATGACCTCGCGCGGCGTTTTCGCCCAAGCTATGGGGCTGAGGCTCTTATCGAGCATTTTGACATAGCTTGCCTTGCTGTGATCCTGCGGCGTTCTCGGCGCCGTTCCGGCTTCAATATCGCGCAGAGTGCGGTCAAGAAGCTCGGCACCCATAATCATCAGGCGGTCAAACAGCTCACCGGACGTTTCAAACTCACCTATCTCAGTTTCGGCTGTGTAGATGATATCGCCCGTATCCATTTCCGACGCGAGATACATGGTCGTAACACCGGTGATCTTATCGCCGTTCAAAACAGCCCACTGTATGGGCGCTGCACCTCTGTATTTCGGCAGAAGCGAAGCATGCACGTTTATTGCGCCGTATTTCGGTACCTCGAGCATATCGTCCGGTAGAATGCGCCCGTAAGCGACAACCACAAGAATATCGGGATCAAGGCTTTTTATAAGCTCGGTAGCCGTTCCGTCGCGCAGCTTCGTCGGCTGATAAACGGGAATATTGTTTTCCAGCGCAAGTTCCTTTACAGGACTGTATGAAAGCTTCATGCCACGGTCGCGCGGCTTGTCCGGCTGAGTGAAAACGGCTGCAATATCATATTTTTTATCTATCAGCTTTTTTAATGAGGCCGCAGCAAAGTCCGGCGTACCCATAAATACTATGCGCATACTCACCCCTCGCTTCCGCTGCCCTTTATCTCATCCTCGGATAGCATACGCTCGCACTTTTCGGTGAACAGATGGCCGTCAAGGTGGTCAAGCTCGTGACATATGCACCTTGCGGTGAGGCCGGTTCCTTTATATTCAAACCAGTTTCCGTCCCTGTCCTGTGCGCGGACCGTTACGATAGACGGACGGGTGACTATACCGTATTCTCCGGGCACGCTGAGACAGCCCTCGGCGCCGGTCTGCTCGCCTTCGGAAGAGACGATGACCGGGTTTATAAGCTCAAGTATCTCCTCGTCATCTTCATCTTCAACATTGGTTTCAATGACGAGGACAACACGGCGCAATATGCCGACCTGCGGAGCCGCAAGGCCGACTCCGTTTGCATTTTCAAGCGTTTCGGCCATGTCGTCGAGAAGTTGGTGGAGTCTTGAGTCAAATTTGACCTGCTCGCGGCAGACCTTATGAAGTATACTGTCCTCTTTTGTTACTATATGTCTGAGTGCCATGTTCTTCTCCTAATCAGAGGGGTTATTGTCGGCAAACACGCTGACTCCCCTGTATTTTCCTGATCTTGCACAGCGAATGAGCACCGAAGATATTATCTCGCGGATCTGCCTGTCGGCTGTGCAGCATATATTTACTCTGTATCTATAACGGTTATTTACTCTGACGACCGCCAACGGCGCAGGGCCGAGAATACGTACATCGCTTCGATCTCTAAGCGACGCTTTTACCACCGTGCATATATCCGTGCAGCATTTTATAACTGCGCTTTCCACCGTTCCGGAGGCGGTTATAGCAATTATATCCGCAAACGGCGGCGTATCCTGAAGTCTGCGCAGGCTGAGCTCGGTTTTAAAAAAGCTCTCGTAATCCTGCTGCGCGGCAAGACGTATTATCTCGTTTTGCGGAGTGAAGGTCTGGATAATGGCGCGTCCCGGCTTGCTTCCCCTGCCGCTGCGCCCGATGACCTGCGTTATAAGCGAAAACGTCCGCTCTCCGGAGCGATAATCGCCGCAGTAAAGGCTCTGGTCGGCGGAGACTACGCCGATGAGCGTCACATTTTCAAAGTTAAGCCCCTTGGTGACCATCTGAGTGCCGACCATAATGGGGATCTTTTCGTTTTTAAATTTGTTCAGCAGAACATCGTGGCTGCCCGCTGCCTTGACGGTGTCGGTATCCATGCGCAGGACCTGCGTATCAGGGTACAGCTGTTTAAGCTCTTCCTCAATTAGCTGAGTTCCTGCTCCGACAAATGTAAGCATTCCACCGCAGTCGGGGCAATGGCTGTCGGCTCTGCGAGTATAGCCGCAGTAGTGGCAGATAAGCCGCTTATTGACGCTGTGATACGTCAGCGAAACGCTGCAATTCGGGCATTTATAGACATATCCGCAGTCTCCGCAGCAGATGAGCTTATTTGCTCCGCGGCGATTGATAAACAGTATGCTCTGCTCGCCGCGTTCTATGTTCTCTTCAAGCTCGGCTTTAAGCCTTGAGCTAAGCTCGCTGCCGTTTCCGGACTTAAGCTCGCTCTTCATATCCACTATCTCGACCGACGGAAGCTGCATCGCATTATAGCGCTCATGCATCTGAAAGAATTTATACTTTCCGATCTCCGCAGCATACCGGCTTTCAATATCGGGAGTTGCCGAGCCAAGCAGCAAAAGCGAATTGGTCTTTGCGCAGCGATACTTTGCAACATCGCGTGCATGGTATCGCGGAGAGTTTTCGGACTTATAGCTATCCTCCTGCTCCTCATCGATGATGGTAAGGCCGAGGTTTTCAAACGGAGCAAACACCGCGCTGCGTGTTCCGATCGCGAGCTTTGCACCGCCTGTTTTTATACGCTTCCACTCATCATATCGCTCACCGACGGCAAGGCTGCTGTGCAGTATTGCAACGTCATTACCGAAATATTCTGAAAAAGTGTGTATCATCTGCGGCGTCAGCGCGATCTCGGGCACAAGAAGTATGGCACATTTTCCGCTTTTGATCGTATCGTCAATTAGCCGGATATATACCGAGGTCTTTCCGCTGCCGGTAACACCGCACAAAAGCGCAGCCTCCGGGCAAGGCTCGTCGAGCAGCTTTTTTATACCTGTATATGCGTCCTTCTGCTCGCGGTTAAGCTCTGGGAGAGGTTTTAGCTTCCCCGTCCACACTTCGGGACGGCGAAACACCTCTTCCTTATCTGCAACAACCAACTGCGCGTTTATAAGCGCATTTAGCGACTGCCGAGATGCTCCCGTAAAATGCATGGCCTCCCGAGCGGACACACGCCCGGTCGAGCACATAAGCTCCAGCAGTGCAGCCTGCATGGGAGCCTTTCGACGAATGTTCTGCGCAGTGTCAAAGGCTTCTTCCGCGTCGATGGCAAGACTTATCATCTCGCGCATTTTGTCGTTTACCTGGCGCGCACCGTCGGCCTTAAACCAGCAGCCGGCCGGAAGAATGGTCCTGACGGCGTCATACACCGTGCAGAACAGCCTGTCATGCATCCACAGAGCGAGCTTGAGCTGAGACGGCGTTAGCATCGTCTCTTTATCAAGGCAGGATTCTATAGGCTTTAGGCTTTCATATTCGCTGTTATCGCTAAGCGCGAGGACAATGCCCTCGCTGCGGCGATTTCCGCGCGAAAACGGCACGGTAACGCGCATACCGGGAGCTACGACGTCTGCCATACTGTCGGGTATGAGATAGTCATAGGGCTTGTCTATACTGTAGTTTGCGGCGGCAACCGCAATTTTTGCTATGCGCTTTTCCGACATACCCACCATCCTTCATCCGACATTTTGGTGCAAAATCATATGCTTTAAGCAAAATTCAGCGGAGCGATACGGCTCCGCTGCTGATTATTTTGCTATGGTAAGCTTGCCGGTGTATACTTCGTCGATAGCTTCGCTAACGGGCTTCTTATCGAGGATGATACCCTCTTCCTCGGCATTTGCGGATATCTCACGCGCTCTTCTTGCAACGAGATTTACAAGCTGATAACGGTTGCCGGTTTTGCTGACAAGCTCGGCAACAGGGGGATAAAGCATCATGATCAGTCTACCTCACTTAAATAGTTTTTTCTAAGGTCATATTTGCAGTATTCTGCGGTTATAATCGCCGAAAATTCCTTTGCGGCCTTATCGGCATCGTCATTGATTATGATATAGTCATAAAAGTCCGCTGCGGCATATTCCTCTTTAGCGCGGATAAGGCGAGCCTCGATCTTGCGCTCGGAGTCGGTACCTCTGCTGCGCAGTCTTTTCTCAAGCTCTGCCATGGAGGGCGGGATTATGAATACCATGACCGCCTCGGGCATTTTCTGATGCACCTGAAGAGCGCCCTGAACCTCAATGTCAAGCAGGACATTCATGCCCTCGCTGAGCTTTTTCTCAACATAAGCCTTTGGCGTGCCGTAGGAGTTGGCTACATACTCTGCATGCTCAAGGAACTCGTCGTTTTCGACCATCTCGCGGAATTTATCGAGATCTACAAAGAAGTACTCCTTGCCGTCGACCTCACCGGGACGAGGCTTCCTCGTCGTTGCGGAAACGGAAAAACATATGTCGTTTCGTCCCTCCATGGCCTTGAAAACGACCGTGCTCTTCCCTGCTCCGGACGGTCCGGATATAACTATAAGCTTTCCTCTCTGTTTAGCCATTTGCTGCACCTTCCTCATTCTTGTTTGACATTCGCGCCGCCAGAACCTCCGGCGTGAGCGCGGACAGGATAACGTTTCCGCTGTCCATTATAAGCGCAGCCTTCGTGCTTCTGCCGAAGGATGCGTCAATTAATAACCCCTTATCTCTCACATCCTGGATCATTCGCTTTATCGGCGCCGATTCAGGGCTTACCATGGCAATAACACGCTGAGCGCTTACCATGTTTCCAAATCCTATATTTATGAGCGTCATGCTGCCCTCACTCAATATTCTGAATCTGCTCACGGATCTTTTCGATCTCGGATTTGAGGTCAACGACCGTGTGTGCAATATCGGAATTCTGGCACTTCGAGCCGGTAGTGTTAGCCTCGCGGTTAAACTCCTGAAGCAAAAAGTCGATCTTTCTGCCTATAGGAGAGCCTGTTTTAAGCATCTGACGGAGCTGAGATATATGGCTGCGCAGACGCACGGTCTCTTCATCAACGGCTATTTTATCGGCAAATATCGCCGCCTCGGTAAGGATGCGGGATTCGTCTATGCCGGATGAGCCAAGGACCTCGTTGAGCTTCCCGAGGAGTCTTTCACGATACTGTTCGACCGTAACAGGTGAGTTCTTCTCTATTACAGAAACACATTTTTCGATATTCTCAAGCTTTGAAAGAACATCGGCTTTTAGCTTTTCGCCCTCAACGATACGCATGCGATCAAAGTCGCACAGCGCCTGCTCGGCAATAGTGCGCATACCTTCCGCAACAGCGTCCGCATCAAGCTCTTTTTTCTCGACCGATAGCACATCCGGAAGGCGGCTCACGCCCATGACGCTTGCATCGTTTGCAAGACCGTACTTGTCCGCAATAGTGTTGAGCGCATCGAGATACCCCTTTAAAAGCGGCTCGTTAACCCGGACGATCATATCGTCCGCCATTGAACTGTCGATCGTCACAAAAACATCGACCTTGCCGCGACTTATGTGCGAGCTTACAGCCTGCTTTATCGTCTCCTCGGCAAACAGAAAGCTGCGTGGCAATCTTATTGACGTGTCCAAAAACTTGTTATTTACACTTTTAAGCTCAACGCTTACCTCTATCCCCTCGACAGTGCCCTTTGCGCTGCCGTAGCCAGTCATACTTTTAATCATTTTATCACCTCAACGCAGCTTGACTATCTCGAATTTTATGGGATTTTTTCGTTTGCTGCGGCGCTGATAAACTACGATCACCGCAACTGCTACGCAGAAAGCTATAAAGCTGCAGAGCACGCTCATGCCCTCGCTCAGCCCGCAGCTTGCCGCGATTATATAGCCGATAACGAACACCAGCATGGGCACGATGTAAACAATGAATGCCGCTCCGAATATTCTGGAGCTAAGGCTTTCGATCACGACCTTTTCGCCCGGCTTTGCATGAACCGAGTTTTTGGCAAACGCTTTTATCTCATTCTGAAAAACACAGCTTTCACAATTGCCGCAGTTGCTTCCGCACGCCGTGCCGCGTGCTACGACGACCTCGGCCATGCCGTTAGGAAAAACCTTGGTGACCACTGCATCCTGAGTCATTAGTAAAGACCTCCAGTCTTAATCCTTGTATATAGTGACCGTCACTCTCACATCGCCCACAGCGCCGACGTTATCATGCCCGGCAACAGAGACCTTAGCATTGACTATTATCTGTCCGGTCGTCGAGCCATAATCGGACAAATCGGCAACGACGGTGATATCCTCCGGCTTTACTCTGTTAAGCGCATCCTGGCTCAGCGCACGGAGCGTAACTTCGATCTCCTTGGTATCGATAGTTGCATGATAACCGTTGGAAACGCCCTTACATGCGATGTTAGACGTTGTAAATGTCTTAGTGTGCGATCCGTTTACCTCCACGGTCACCTTTGCATCTGAAACGCCGGTCAGGTTCTGGACACCGTCGGGAAGCTCAATCGCGAACGTGTGCTCATATCCGCTGCTGAACGAGGAAAGGTCGATCGTTCCGATCTCGATGCTTTCCATATCGTCAATAATTCTCGAATCTCCGGCAACCTTTATGCTGCTCGGGTCGATCGTGACATCACAGTCGCTTTCGGTTATACCCCCGCCGGATATAAACCGCACGTTGAGCGGCAGCTCTTTGGTTTTGAGTATCGGCTGGGTCGCCGTGACGGTCTCTTCCGAGAAACGCAGACCATCCTTCGGGATAATGTTATCGTTCTTATCGCGCAGCGTGAACTCCGCTTCCTCAACATAGGCAGAGTCAATGGTCTGATTCTTGCCGAACTCGACCCATACATGGTCTATCTTGTTTATTATCTCCTCCGGCCCGTCAATCGTGAGTGTTTTGGGATCAAAAACAAATTCCTCGGCTACGCAGCCCTCGGCAATGGTCCCTCCAAAGCTGCCCTTAATATCGACCGTTTTGCTGCCGTTTTTAATAACGGTGAAATTGATAGTATCTGGGTTTTTGCGCACAACGCTTATCTCGTTTTCATTGACATAGTTCGGAAAAACGAGCTTGTATGTCCATGTCATATTATTCGGCGCGGTTATGCTGCTTACGTCGATAACAGCCTTAATATCCGAGGCTTTGAGCTTAGATATAGTGCTGCGGTTTCCTTTAACAACGATGCTGACTGAGTCCGCACTGACATCAGTTATTGACAGATTCCTCTCGCTCAGCAGTTCTTCCTGCCCCTGAAATTCTACAGGAATCCCCGTGAATGTCAGATTCTTATCGGTCGTATCCTGGCTGGTAACATATGCCCACATCATAAGTGAACACAGCAGCGAAATGATCATCCAGAATACCTTGCTGTCGTATATTTTCTTAGTTCTTTTTTTCTGTTCCATCTTTGTTCACCTTATGCTTATCAAAAAAACGAGAAAAAACTTCAGCTGCGGTACTCTTCTTTGTTTCTTCAACCACGAGTTCTTTACGCAGGATCTGTTCGAGCATGGCAACGGAGAGGTTGCGCTTGAGCATACCATCAATGGCAACGGATATGCCGCCGGTTTCTTCAGAAACGATGACGGTTATTGCGTCGGAAATCTCGCTTGCGCCGATTCCCGCGCGGTGGCGCATGCCAAGATCCTTGCTCAGGTTAGTCTTGGCCGTAAGCGGAAGTACACAGCCTGCGGCCGCTATACGAAAGTTGCGGATAATAAGCGCACCGTCATGCAGCGGAGCCTTAGGATAAAATATGTTTTTCAAAAGCTCGGCGGTTATATCAGCATTTATGATCGTGCCGGTTGTCATTATATCACTGAGCTTCATGTTGTGCTCGAAGATGATAAGCGCGCCGGTTTTCGTTTTTGACATCTGCTCGCAGGCCAGAACCGTCTGCGTTATGGCGGATTCGGCCTTGCTCGTTATCTGAGTTTTTTGCGAAAAGATGCCGTAAAAGTCCTTACTGCCCATTCTTGAAAGCAGTTTTCTGAGTTCGGGCTGGAATATGATAACCAAGGCTATAAGCCCTATCTCGACCGCTTTGCGCAGGATAAAGTTAATCATCGTCAGATTGAACACCGACGGTCCCGACAGCCAAAGGAAGATAAGCAGCAGAAGTATTCCCTTTGCGAGGTTATATGAGCTTGTCTTGCGTACGAGATCTATGACCTTATAAAACAAATAAGCGACGATAAGGATGTCGATGACATCCCAAAAGCTTATTGTCGAGAGGTAATTGAGCATTCTCAAAAAGTAACTCGAAAAGTCCTGCATTATAATCCCCAATCGTATTTATCTGCGGACTGCGGGCGCAGTCCGCACTTTGCTATATTTTTAATTACTATATTATATAATATATACGTCCAAAAGGCAATTAAATATTAATTAAATTTCTCCGTTTGCTATCTTTTCTATGACGGTGCAGGCATGAATTACCTGGCGGCGCTGCGTAAACGGCGAAAAGCTGATGCGTACAGTGCCGGTTTTGTCGGTTCCCGCAGTATTGTGTGCAAGCGGCGCGCAGTGCAGGCCGCATCTGGCAGCAATTCCGCGTGAGCCGAGTTTTTCACAAAAGTTCTCACAGTCAATTGAAGTGTGCCTAAACGACAGCACCCCGGCCTGAACTCCTGCTTTTCCGCGGAACACTTCAAGCGACGGAACGCGGCTCAGTCGTTCTGCCGCAGTGCCGCAAAGCTCAGCTTCATAGCTGCCGATTTTATTCACACCTTTGCCGAGAACGTATTTAATTCCCTCGCACAGTCCGGATATTCCGACAACGTTGTGCGTTCCGGCCTCGGCTCTGTCCGGCAGATATTCCGGCATGCTCTGAATGATGCTTTCCGAACCCGTTCCGCCGCTCATAAGCGGAGCCGGCAGTGTTTTACACAGGAGTATGCCGGTTCCCTGCGGACCGAGTAGGCCCTTGTGTCCCGGCATTGCTATGAAGTCGGCATTAAGTCTCTCCGCATCCAGATCTTCGATTCCGGCCGACTGCGAAGCGTCGATAACAAGCGGCACACCGAAGCGGCTGCACATCTCCGCTATCTCATACACCGGCTGAATAAAACCGAAAACATTTGAGACATGGTTGCAAACGACAAGATCAGCACCCGGAATTTTTTCTTCAAATGCTGCCAAGACGCTGTCCGGATCAAAAAGCTCGCCGGCAGCAACAGACACATCGGCACTTATATCGTGCAGCGGCCGGGTAACGGAATTGTGCTCATATCCGGATATCACGACTCGGGTTTCTCGCCGTGCAAGCGATTTTATTGCAATATTCAGTGCATGAGTTGCGTTCAGCGTGAAAACGACACGCTCCGGCTTATTGAAATTAAACAGTCTGCATGCAAGCTCCCTGCATTCATAGACCTTATCCGCAGCGAGCATTGCCGCGTTGTACGCTCCCCTGCCGGGGCTTGACATGGTGTTCATAGCTTGCATCATAGCCGCCTTGACACCCGGCGGCTTTAAAAAGCTTGTCGCCGCGGAATCGAGATAGATCATAAGATCACCTCGGTATGGCTTCCGTCGTCATGCCGCAGGAATACCTTGCCCTGCAAAAGCCCCTCGCGGCGCAGAACGCCTGCCGCCGCAGTTCCTTTCATATATGAAACGCTGACACTGTAGCTGCATCCGCTGCCGCTAAGCCCTGTCGGAGCCTTTTTGACGGATGCCGATATCGCGTTTTTTTCAAGCACCCGAGCCGCAGACTGGGCATACGTCAGCGACCGGCACATAAATACATAGCGCATAATTGACCCCTTCTTTTTTGATACATCTTATGCGCCGTGGGGCTTGACGGTTAAAATTATCAGGCAGCCGGAAAAGCTGCCTGATAAGATCAATTTATTAGTACAACTGCGTGCGCGGCAATGCCGAGTCCCTCGCCTGTGAAGCCGAGGTGCTCCTCGGTAGTTGCTTTCACGCTGACGGCGTCAAGCTCAACGCCCATGGCCGAGGCCAGCACCTGACGCATATCCTCGATATATGCCTTGAGCTTCGGTCGCTGAGCAATGACCGTGCAGTCGGCATTTACTATACCGTAGCCCTTATCGCATAGCAATCGAACAACAGTTTTCAGCAGTTCAATGCTGTCTGCACCGAGGTAGGAATCGTCATTATCCGGAAAAAGTCCGCCAATATCGCCGAGCGCAGCAGCACCGAGCAGTGCATCCATGAGCGCATGCGTCAATACGTCGGCGTCGGAGTGGCCGAGCAAGCCGTTCTCATACGGTATTTCAACGCCGCCAAGAATCAGCTTCCGCCCCTCGACAAGCTTATGCACATCATAGCCGTGTCCGATACGCATTATTTGCCGCTCCTTTCGGCGAGGATACCCTCGGCAATATACAGGTCGCGAGCAGTCGTGAGCTTTATATTATCAGGACTACCGGCAACAACCGTGACCTTGTATCCCATTGCTTCGACCGCTGAACAGTCATCGGTAAGTTTAGTGCCCTTCTGCTGCGCACGCGTCAAGGCCGCCTTTATCATCTCTGTCAGGAACACCTGCGGCGTCTGCATAAGCGCAACGAGATCACGTGACGGCGTTTCGACTACAGCACCCTTTACGTTGAGGATACGCACGGTGTCGGTTGCGGACACGGCAGGCGCTGATGCCCCATGCTGATGAGCAGAGTGAACAACGCGCTCAATAAGGCTGTTTGTAACAAACGGCCTTGCTCCGTCGTGTATAGCAATGTATTTTGCTCTTTCATCGGCATTGCTTACGCCGATGAGTGATGATTCAAGCCTTGTCTTGCCGCCGACAACGACCTTGCTTGCCTTGCTTATGCCGTGGTCATGGCATATATCCGCAAGCTCCTGGAGTCTTTCATATTTTGTAACAACGACGATCTCATCGATGCATTCGGCGCTTTGCAGTGCCTTTAGCGTGTGCGCAATGACGGGCGCTCCGCCGAGCGGCATAAGTATCTTATCCTTCCCCATGCGCTGCGAATTCCCGGCCGCAAGAACGACCGCTGTGCAAAAGTCATCATTCGATTTTGATTTGAACAGTTTATTTATAAACGACACACTCATTACCCCTCTTTTAGTGCAGCGCACAATCTTTTCTCCACTCCGTCATAGTCCATATCTGTTGCAATTACAAGCTCGGATATGAGTATCTGTTTTGCCGAATGCAGCATTTTACGCTCACTGGTAGAAAGTCCTCGCTCGCTGTCGCGGCACATAAGCCCTTTGACAACAGACGCAACATCTAAAAGATTGCCGCTTTTTATCTTATCCATATTTTCTCGATAGCGCTTATTCCAATTCTGAGTCATGGAAATCTCGATTTCAGAAAAAGCGCTGAACAGTTTTTCGGCCTCGCTGCGTGATATTATCGAGCGCACGCCGATATCCTCGCAGCCGGAGACAGGCACCATAACGACCATATCACCGACCGGGAGCTTAAGGACATAGTAATCCCGCTGCGAGCCGTTAATTTTTTTCGTCACAATACTCTCAATAACGCCTGCGCCGTGCATCGGATGTGTAATGTAATCACCAATCTTGAACAAGACTACTCCTCCTTAGACTCTTTTTTATTATATTTTAATATAATTATACACAAATTGTTGAATTTTTGCAAGGAAATTAACGAGTTTTCCTTGATAAAACAATAAAAACAGCCTGCCGCAGATGCGGCAGGCTATTACAGACTGTAAAACTGTATTACTCTTCGACTATCTCGCCCTTGGCTTCGCCATTGGTGGATACTTCGTAGACAAGTGCGTCCTCGCCATTGTCCTCAACCTCAGGAGCTTCTTCAACTTCTGCTGCTGCAGGCTCTGCAAGTGCGCGGATGGACAGAGAGATCTTGTGATTCTCGGTGTCGATAGCGGTGATCTTTGCCTCGACAACGTCGCCGACGGAGAGAACCTCTTCGGGCTTGCCGATGCGGCGGTTTGCGATCTGAGAAATGTGGATAAGGCCGTCAACGCCGGGCAGGACTTCTGCAAATGCACCGAAGGTCATGAGCTTTACGATCTTGACCTCGGCGGTATCGCCGACATTGTATTTGGTGGTGAACTTGACCCAGGGGTTCTCGTTGGGATCCTTATAGCCGAGGGAAATCTTTTTCTTCTCCTTGTCGAAGCTGATGACGTAGACATCGACCTCGTCGCCGATGTTGAATACTTCGGCAGGATTCTTGATACGGCTCCAACTCATCTCGGAGACGTGAACCATACCGTCGATACCGCCGATATCAACGAACGCACCGTAGCTGGTCATGGACTTTACGACACCGTGATACTTATTGCCGACCTCCATCTCGTTCCAGATGGCCTCTGCCTTCTCGCGGCGCTCTTTCTGAGCGACGGCACGGATGGAACCGACAACGCGCTTGCGGCTGCGGTTGACCTCGGTGATCTTAACGCGGACCTTCTGCTTGAGCAGCTGATTCATGTCGGCCTCCTTTGGCAGGCCGGACTGGGATGCGGGAACGAATACGCGAACGCCCTTGACGTTGACGACTACGCCGCCCTTGTTGATCTCGGTAACGGTGCCTTCGAGGAACTCGCCGCTCTCGACTGCTTCTTCGACCATTGTCCAGCTCTTTGCGGCATCAAGACGCTTCTTGGAGAGCATAACGGTGCCTTCAACATCGTTAACGCGGACAACAACTGCTTCGATGGTATCGCCGACCTTGACAGCGTCTTCGACCTTGATGCCGTCATCGGTAAACTCGGTGGTGGGAATGAAGCCAGAATACTTGGTGCCGATATCGACACTGACTTCAGTGCCGGTAATAGCAACGACATAGCCGGTTACCTTATCTCCATTATATATAGTCTTGATGGATTCCTCCAGCATTTCGTCGAAGGACATCTCCTTCTCTTCTGCCGGGATTGCATCAGTTTTGATTTCTTCGCTCATCGTGTTACTTACCTCCTTAATTATCCACGCAGGCGTGGACGCTCCTGCCGTGATCCCGACGGTGTCGGCGCTTTTGAGCCTGTCCATATCCAACTCACCGGCATTTTCGATAAACTGAACGTTCGGGCAAACCTCGCTGCATATCACCGAAAGGTGGACGCTGTTCGCGCTGTGTTTTCCGCCTATAACGACCATTGCATCGCACTCTGCCGCCAATTTTGCGGCTTCTTCCTGACGCATGGATGTTGCACCACATATTGTATCAAAGATTTGAAGATTTGTACATCTTTTTTTTAAGAAACTTGCACATTCGGTAAAATTACTACGAGTTTGGGTAGTTTGGACTACCATCGTTATCGGTTTAGTCAACAATTTGCCGAATTTTCCGTACCACTCATCCAATTCAGCGGCATTTTCGCATATCACGCAGTCGCCGCACCAGCCCTTTACCGCCTCGACCTCGGGGTGATCGTGCATCCCGATAATGACTACAAATCTTCCGTCCTCCTGTGCCTTGCGGACAAGCTCATGTATGCGCTTTACCTTCGGACACGTTGCGTCCGTTATGTCGGCGCCGCGCTTCTCAAGCTGAGCGTACACTGCCTTCGACACACCGTGCGAGCGTATCATGACCCTCGCTCCGGCAGGAAGCTCGTCGGGTGAATTTATGACCTTAAGCCCCTGAGCTTCAAATTTGCGCACAACATCGTCGTTGTGTATAAGCTGGCCGAGCGAATACGCGCTGCCGCTTTCAAGGAGCTTCTGTGCCATTTCCGCCGAGCGGCTGACACCGAAGCAGAAACCGGCGCTTTTTGCAACGATAAAATTCTTCATATCGCACGCCCCGTCTTTTCGCTTATCAGGCGGCAGACCTCGTCTATGCTCTCTTCGAGCGTGTTTCCGCTCGTATCGAGCAGCACCGCATCATCTGCGGCCTTGAGCGGAGCGGCAGCGCGCTGCGTATCCTGCTCGTCGCGCTGCTCCATTTCCGCCAGCACCTCGTCAAAAGGCTTTTCCATGCCCTTGGCGCACTGCTCTTCATAGCGGCGGCGCGCGCGGTCGCGGACATCGGCGGTGAGGAATATCTTCAGATCGGCATTCGGCAGGATAACGGTGCCTATATCGCGGCCGTCCATGATCACGTCGTATTTTTCGGCCATGCCGCGCTGCATATCAACAAGAAACGCCCTGACCTCGGGAATGGCCGAGACCCTTGACGCAAGCATCGAAACCTCCGGCAGTCTTATGTCCCGGGAAACATCGTTCCCGTCAAGATACATGTGCTGCTCGCCGGCATCGTTATATTTAAGCTCGATCTCAAGCGTCGGAAGCAGAGCAACTACCGCAGCTGTATCGTCGAGGCTCACGCCGCGTATTTTTGTTGCGAGGCCGATGGTTCTGTATATAGCTCCGGTATCGACGTATATAAAGCCGAATTTTTCGGCTGCTTTTCGTGATATTGTGCTCTTTCCGGCGCCGGACGGGCCGTCGATGGCTATTGAGATCATAAGCTATCCATCCTTAAATCGAATTTGCGGCAACATATGCCGTGGACCATGCTATCTGAAGATTAAATCCGCCGGTGTACGCATCGACATCCATGACCTCACCTGCAAAATACAGGCCGGAGACAAGCTTTGACTCCATGGTGCGCGGATTGATCTCCTTGGTCAAAACGCCGCCGGAGGTGACTATCGCCTCATCTATCGGGCGCGGTCCGCTGATCGAGACCGGAAATTCCTTGAACAGACGCAGAAGATCATGCCGCTGCTGTCTTGTTATTGAGTTTACCTTCTCCTCGGCCGGAATGCCCGACAGTTCAACAAGCACCGGGATCATAGTTTTGCCGGCAAGATCACACAGCGAGTTTGCGAAATCGCGGTTTGCGTACTTCTCAAAGTCCCGGAGCAGTCTTGCGTCGAGCTTTTTCTCGTCAAGCGCCGGTTTGAGATCTATACTAAGCCGATACTTTGCGCTGCCGAAATTGCGCATATGAGAGCTTGCCGAGAGCACAAGCGGACCAGATACCCCGAAATGCGTAAACAGCATTTCGCCAAGCTCGCGAAAAATCAGCTTATCGTTTTCATACGCCGAAAGCGTAACGTTTTTAAGCGAAAATCCCTGCATCTGCGCGCAGTATTCATCGTCGCTCTCAAGAGGGACGAGCGACGGCCGGCATGGCACTATACTGTGTCCAAGCTCCCGAGCCATTTTATAGCCGGCTCCTGTAGAGCCTGTGAGCGGATACGAAAGTCCGCCGGTACAGATAACTGCGGCACGACAGGATATATCTCCGCTGTCGGTCTTTACGCCGGTGACTTCGCCGTTTTCTGCAATAATATGATTAGCACTTTCGCGTATGTGACGCACTCCGCTGCGCTCAAGATTGCGCGCGAGCGTTCCGGCAACGTCGTTTGCGTTGTCGGACACCGGAAACACGCGATTTCCGCGCTCTGTTTTCAGCGGAAGTCCGAGAGACTCGAAAAACTGCATCGTATCTCTCGGTGAAAGCCTGTTGAGCGCACTGTACAAAAATCTGCCGTCGCCGGGTATGTTGGTAAGGAACTCTTTTATGTCGCAGTTATTTGTCACGTTGCAGCGCCCCTTGCCGGTTATGCGCAGCTTGCGTCCGAGCATCTTGTTCGGTTCGAGCAGGATAACGTCAAGACCGCGTCGCGCGGCTATAAGGCTGCACATCATTCCGGCGGCTCCTCCGCCGATGACTACTGCGTCAGCACTGAGTTTTGTCATGTCGTACCGCCGTGTTGAGTCTGCTCATAGACCTTATTTTCGCTCCATACAGTCTCCAGCCGTTCGAATGTTTTCGAAAGGTTTTCCTTGTTTTTAATGCCTACGGCAATGATTATCGCGTTTATAAGGCTCATTGGAGCCACGAGCGAGTCAAGGAACGAGACCATGTCGCTTTTTGCGTGCAGGCAAACGTCGGCAATGCCGTTGAGCGGCGAGGCAGGGCCGTCGGTTATTGCGGCGGTCATAGCACCCATTTTCTTTGCAAACTCCATTGCGTCAACGGTATGGCTCGAATAGCGCGGAAAGCTTATCGCTATAAACAGATCGCCCTCGCCTATTCTTATTATCTGCTCGAACACCTCGCTTGCCGCGGTGTCGTGAATAACGCTTACATTGCTGCGCAGAAGATTGAGATAAAGTCCCAAAAAGCTTGAGAGCGACGTTGAAGTGCGCATGCCGACAATGTAGATATTCTTCGCCTCAATGATCGAATCGACAAACTTATTGAAGCTCTCCTGCTCGAGGATTTCTAGGGTTGCCTGAAGATTCTGAATATCGCTGCCGATTATAGAGCGCACGATATCGTTATCGTCTATCATACTTTTTGCAACCTCTATGCGCTGAACGGATGTAAGGCGATTGCGTATCATCTCCTGCAAGGCCTTTCGCATGCTCGGATATCCGTCATAGCCCAGCTCGGCCGCAAATCGGACTACCGTCGATTCGCTGACGCCGACTATTTTGCCGAGCCTTCCGGCGGTCATGAACGCCGCTTTATCATAGTTGCTCAAAATATATTTTGCAATGATTCTCTGTCCCTTCGAGAACTTGTTGCCGCCCTTAGAAAGTACACTCAGAAGATCATTTTCCACATTGATCATCTCCATGTTAAAACATAAACCTCATTTTACTTTCAAATTGCTTTAATTGCAATAGCATTTTGCAATTTTTTTAGTTCAAACTTGCATATTCCGGTGTATTTGCGGCATGCGAATAAAATTACGCAGCTTTTGAGGCTTCATTACAGCTGCAAATCTTGCAATTCCGCTTCCGTCAGGTGTCTCCACTGCCCCGGCTTTAAGTCGCCGAGAGAAAGCGGTCCCTCAGAAACGCGCTTGAGCTTTGTCAGCTTCACGCCTGCACATTCGCACATCTTCCGTATCTGGCGGTTTCTTCCCTCGTGAATGCAGATGGAAAGCTGGGTGTAATCATCGGTCGCAAGAATTATGTCAACCTCGGCCGGATGAATTTGATAGCCGTCTATGACAAGCGGACTGCGAAGGACCTTAAGCGAGGTTTCGCTGCACTTTCCGCTTATCCATGCATGATAGGTCTTGCTCGTTTCCGACGATGGATGCATGAGCCGGTTTGCAAAGTCGCCGTCATCGGTCATTATGAGTAAGCCCTCGGAGTACATATCGAGCCTTCCTACCGGGTACAGGCGCACGCCGAGGCCTTTTACAAGCTCGCTTACGCAGCGCCGGTTTTTTTCGTCCTTGAGCGTGGTAACATAGCCGCGCGGCTTATACAGCATTATGTACGTCCGCTCCTCGCATTTAGCAAGGAGCTTTCCGTCTACGCAGATAACATCGGTGTCGGGGTCTGCACTGTCGCCAAGCGCGGCAGGAATGCCGTTGACAGTGACCTTTCCCATTTTTATAAGCTCCTCGCTTTTGCGGCGCGAGGCAAGCCCGGCCGCAGATATGAGCTTTTGAAGGCGCTGCTTCATTTTGCCTCTCCTTCGATATAATACGGTCTGAGCGCCGTATCAAATATTCTCAGTATTCTCTCGCCCGGCGTGAGCCGCTGAGCGGGGTCTGTCTTAACGTCCTCAGTATAAACCAAATTCTCCTGCGCCGCAAGAGAGCCGTTTACAAACAGGCTTATCTTCCCTATCCGCTCTCCCTCGATTCCGCCTGCGAAAAGTATGCGCGGCGCCTCGAGCTTAACATCAAGCTCGTCATCCGAGCGCACGAGAAGCTTAATTTCGTTTTGTGGGATCGCCTCGGCTGTGCTCGCAGCCGAGGAAGCCACGTCGAGCGTTACCTTGAAGCTGTCCGGACTGTATGACGCGACGCGGTAGTCCGAAAACGCCTTGTCCAGAAGATACTTGTGGTCATTCCAGTCGTCGGGAGCGCTGAGCGTTACACACACAAGGCGCATGCCGTTTCGCTCGGCACAGCTTACAAGGGTTCTGCCGGCTGCCATCGTATAGCCGGTTTTAACGCCTATGCAGCCCTCGTACTCGCGCAGCAGGCGGTTGTGATTATAGTAGGTCACGCCCTTAATGACGGCGCAGTTTGTTGATGCGATGTCGCGAAAATCGTCGTTTTCCATGCAGTACGCCGTCAGACGCGCCATATCTCGGGCGGTGGAATAATGCCCGTCCTCATCCAAACCGTGCGGATTGCGGAACGACGAATTTTCCATACCGAGCCGGGAGGCAGTTTCGTTCATTTTTTCAACGAACGTGCTTTCGTCGCCGCAAACGGTGCAGGCTAAGGCGGCAGCCGCGTCATTGCCGGAATTGAGCATCATCCCGTAAAGCAGCTCTCTTACCGTATAGCTCTGCCCGGGATTTGCATACATGCTTGAGCCTTCGATGGCGCTCCATTCGGGTTTTATTACTATCGGCTCGTCAAGATCGGAGTTTTCTATGACAACTATAGCGGTCATGATCTTTGTTATGCTTGCAATGAGCATGCGCTCATCGGCGTTTTTTTCAAAAATAACGTCGCCTGTATCTGCACACATGACTATCGCGCTGTGTGCGCTAAGCTCGTGCTCCTCATCGGCAAGAACCGATATCGGCAGCATTGCCGATATGACTGCAGCAGCTATAACTACCGAAACGATTTTTTTCATGAAAATAAGCACCACCTTTCCGGGCAGTGCTTATTATTGACGAAAATATGATATTTTAATCGGTTTTCTTATTAGTATTTGCGATACTCTCGATCTTATCCATAACATCGGGCACGAGGTCGATTATGCGGTCAACGCCGTTTTTGGCCGGCGGAGCAACGTTTATCATGCGCACACCGTCATCCTTGACGACAAGAAAGCCTATCGGCTCGATCTTGACAGCTGCCGCGCTGCCGCCGCCGTAGCCCTGCTTGCTGCCGCCGAGCGAGTCTCCGCCGGCGCCGCCAAAGCCGAAGCTGAGCTTTGACACGGGTATGATCGTCTGCCCGTCGGGCGTGACGATGGGCTCGCCTACTATATTGTTTACCTCAACAAGGTTCTTGATGTTGTTCATCGTTGACTGCATCATTTCGCTCAGTTTGTTGTTTTCCATTGCGTGCCACCCTTTCACGGATACGCTGTATCCTGTTTTTTATCAGAATTTTCAGAAATCCAAAGCCTGCCGCAAGGCCGACCGCGATCACGCATCCAAGTCTTACGGATGCCGAGACCTCAAATTCGGCTTTGCTTTTTTCTCCGTTCATATCAAGCCCGATATATATATCTTTCCGCTTTACCTTAAATTCGTTTTCAAAAAACGGTATAGCCGAACCGACAAAGCCGTTTACGGCGTTATATCGCATAACAGCATCATACGGATCCGGCGCGGATACGACTGCGTGCAGGTATATATACCCGAAATACACCCCGTTTTTAAATCTGCGCAATGCGTGAAACGCAACTTTTATAAGCTTAAGCCAGTCATCGAGCGCAAAGCCGAGATCGAAGCTTTTCTTGGACTTATCATCATTTACGGCATCGGCTTCTGTTTTCTCTTCGCTTTCTCCGGCTTTTATCTTCGCCGGATACAGCCTGAGCTTATAAAACCACGCGCTTGCAGCGACCGTGAACTCGCCTTCGCGGCAGACAACGTCAACGCCGAGCGGAATGAGCATGATCACAGCAAGAATTATTAAGATGATAAAAAGCGCGACCAAGCGCACCACCTCGATGAATTATTTAAGCTCTTCCATCCTGATCTGATTATTTCCGACCGTATTGAGCTTTTCTATAGCATCCTCGAGCTTTTTGACTCCGTCTCCCGAGCTTATATCCGGAAGCTCCGGAAGATCTTCAAGCCTGCTTACGCCCATCGTGCGCAGGAATGCGTCAGTTGTGCGCAAAAGCGAGGGCCTGCCCGGAACATCAAGCTTTCCGCAGCGCTCGATAAGGCCGCGGTCGATAAGAACACCGACCGTATACGAGCTGTCAACTCCGCGCACCTGATCTATATACGCCCTTGTGACGGGCTGAAAGTACGCAACGACAGCAAGAGTTTCAAGCGCTGGCTGCGAGAGCATCGGCGGCTTGCGCTGCTCGAGCGTTTTGCTTATGACCGCCGCATATTCAGGCGACGAGCACATCTGGAGCTTATTATCCAGCGTCAGTATCCGAATGCCGCGCCTGTTGAAGCTGTATTCATCGGCAAGCTCCTTTGCCGCGGCGAGAACCGCATCCTCACTAACCTCAAGGGTAAGCGATATGCGCGCCGTGGGCACGGGTTCGCCGGCTGCAAAAAGTATTGCCTCAACGGCTGACTTTATATTCTCTGTTTCCATTACATATCCTACTCTACTATTCTGTCAAGAATTTCGTTCACATTTCCTCCCGTGAACGAAAGCGTATAATCGCTCTCATCGCCGCTTAGCTCAACACTGCCCATGCTGCACAGCTCAAGGATCGACATAAACGTTGCAACGATCTCGGATCTGCTGCGGCAGGCCGAATAAAGCTCTGAAAGCTTTGCCGGGCCGCTCTGGAGCCGGGCTATAAGCTCGCTGCTTTTTGTGCGTATCTCATAGACTATGCGCGTCGGAGCAAGACGCCGGGCAAATTCCGGCTCGGCAGGCTTTCCACCGCGCGTTATCACGTCATACAGAGCTTTGAATAGATCGGCAGGCTCGTGCCGGTACTCATACTCGCGCTTTACATTCGGCAGTGGCTCGGGCAGCTTTGTATAGTACAAAAGACCTTTTTCCGACGCGCTTTTCAGCTCCGGAGTTATCTTTTGAACAGCGGTGTATATATCCTTGCATTTTAGCTGTTCAAGCGAGGTCATGAGTTCTTCCAGCTCACTTACCTCTTCCTCGCCGGCAAGCAAGGTTTTAGTTTTGATATACAGCAGATGCGACGCCATTTGGACAAACTCACTGGTTATCTCAAGATCCATCCGCTCCATGCGGTCAAGGTACTCAAGATACTGATCGAGTATATCCGCAATTTTAATATCTCGGATCTCTATTTTATTTTTCGACAAAAGCATAAGGATCAGGCTGAGCGGACCGTCAAAGTCTTGAAGCTCGTTTTTGTCCTTGACAATGCTTTCAAGATGAAAAGTCGGATTATCCATTATCAATAAAACAGTATGCGCGAAAGGCTAAAGCCCCATTCGGCAAACGCAAATAAAAATTTAAACACAGCCTGAGTCACCATCTGGAGAGGTGCTCCCAGGACGTCCGATGCAATAAGCACGAGCAGTATGATCATTCCATAGCGCTCATAGCGCATGAGCTTATAATAGCTCTCATCGCTCATGAGAGAAAACAGCACCTTTGAGCCGTCAAGCGGCGGAATAGGAATAATATTGAATATGGCAAGCGCTATGCTAAGATATGCTGTTATGTAAACCATATTAAGCACACTGTCCAAAAACGAGCTGCCGGAGAGCTTGCACGGCAGGAAGATCAAACCGTATATGAACAAAACAATGCAGCAGATGAGCACGTTTGACACGGGGCCTGCAAGAGCGGTTATTGCCATATCGCGCTTCGGATGCTTAAAATTACGCATATCAACAGGCACCGGCTTTGCCCAGCCGAATTTGAAGGCGACCATCATGATAAGGCCGAATATATCAATATGCTTTATTGGATTTAGCGTCAGTCTGCCCATATTTTTGGCCGTATTATCGCCAAGTTTGTAGGCAACATAGCCGTGGCTCAATTCATGCAGCGTTATGCACACAAGCGCCGGGATTATCGACATGAGTATTTCCATCGGAACGGACCAGTCGAGATTTCGCATTACATCGCCAAAAGAATTCATAAGAAGCTACCTTAAACGTAATTGAGTATCTGTGACATAAGAGCTTCGCGTCCGCTCCCCTTCTCAGCCGAGAACAGGATAAGCGGAGTTGAATCGTCAAGGCCGAGCGTAAGCCGGATAAGCTCAAGATTAGGCTCGATCTCGCTTTTTTTGAGCTTATCGGCCTTGTTTGCGACAACGACAAGCGGACAGCTGGTGCTTTTGAACCACTCGGCCATTGTAACATCGTCCGCCGTGGGCTTATGGCGCGAGTCAACTATCATAACGCCGAGGTCAATAAGTCCGTCAACGGCGAAAAACTGCTCCATGAGCTTGCCCCAGCGTTCACGCTCCGCCTTAGAGACCTTGGCATAGCCGTATCCGGGAAGATCGACGAAGTAAACCTTTTTATCGATGAGAAAATAGTTTACATGAACGGTCTTTCCGGGCGACTGGCCGACTCGCGCAAAGTTTTTCCTATTCAAAAGCCTGTTTATGACCGAGGATTTGCCGACATTTGACTTGCCGGAAAAAACGATATTGGGAAGCGCATCGCGGATAAAGCCCGAGGGTGCCGCCGCACTTTTAATAAACTCGGCTTTGTTTATATTAAGTTCTGCCATGCTTCACCTACTGTCTTATTTCCGGGCGGCTTTTTTTGCCCGAAACAGGCATTATGACCTCATGCTTATTGTCCGCGTCCTTATGAACGAGCGCGGTTTCCAGAACGGTATCTACCTTGTCGGCAAGCACAAAGTTGAGCGCTTTGCGCACCGTCGGGTCGATCTCATCAAGATCCGGCTCGTTATCGGCGGGGATTATAACCGTGGTGACTCCGTTCCGCATTGCGGCCATCGTCTTTTCCTTGAGGCCGCCAATCGGCAGGACGCGGCCGCGCAGGCTTATCTCGCCCGTCATGGCAATATCGCGGCGCACAGGCGTTCCCGTGAGAGCTGAAACGATCGCCGTGCACACGGTCACGCCGGCTGATGGGCCGTCCTTTGGTATTGCGCCCTCTGGGAAGTGGATGTGTATATCCTTCGTTTTATAGAAATCGGCCTCGATGCCGAGCTTTCCTGCGCGGCTTCTGATGCAGGTCATTGCAGCCTGGCAGGACTCCTTCATCACATTGCCGAGATTGCCGGTAAGCTCAAGCTTGCCGCTTCCGTCAACAACGGCGACTTCGACATCGAGCACCTCGCCGCCCACGCTTGTCCATGCAAGGCCGCGCACAAGGCCGACCTCATCGGTCATTCTGCGATGCTCCGGCTTAAACTTCGGCGCGCCGAGATAAGGCTGCAATGCGCCCGAGCGCAGCGAAAGGCTCTTGCGTTCGCCATCCGCTATCAAAACATCCGCTTTGCGGCAGAGTGCCGCGATCTGTCGCTCAAGATTGCGGACACCGGACTCGCGCGTGTAATAGCTTATAATTTCGCGTATAGCATCGTCGCTGACCTTGAGCTGTGCGGCCTTCAGTCCATGCTTTTTGCGCTGCTTGGGCAGCAGATGCTGCTTTGCTATGCTGAGCTTTTCCTCATCGGTATAGCTTGACAGCTCAATTACCTCCATGCGGTCAAGAAGCGCTCTGGGGATGGTGTCGAGCGAGTTTGCGGTAGTTATAAAGAAAACGTCGGACAGGTCAAACGGCACTTCAAGGAAGTTGTCGCGGAAGGTCGCGTTCTGCTCGGGGTCAAGCGCTTCGAGCAGTGCCGCCGATGGGTCGCCGCGGTAATCCGAGCCGAGCTTATCTATCTCGTCAAGGACCATAACAGGGTTCATGCTTTTTGCCTGACGGATACCGGAGATTATCCGGCCGGGCATTGCGCCGACATAGGTCTTGCGGTGGCCGCGTATCTCGGCTTCGTCATGCACGCCGCCGAGGGATATACGCACGCACTTGCGGTTTGTTGCCCGAGCAATGCTCATGGCTATGCTGGTCTTACCGGTTCCCGGAGGGCCTACAAGGCACAGAAGATTTCCGCCGGCCTTTGGCGCAAGCTCCTTGACCGCAAGATATTCTATGATGCGCTCTTTGACCTTCTCAAGGCCGAAGTGATCTTCGTCGAGCACCTTACGCGCTTTTTCTATATCATTGGTTTCGGCGGTCTTTATATTCCAAGGCAGCTCAAGGCAAACATCGAGGTATCCGCGTATTACAGTAGCCTCCGTAGAGCCGAACGGCTGCTTAGCAAGATGCGAAACCTCCTTGAGAAGCTTCTCTTCGATCTCTGGCAAAAGCTTGAGATCGCGGATCTTCTGCCGGTACTCACCGATATCATCGGTGCTGTCGTCCTCTCCAAGCTCCTGCTGGATTATCTTCATCTGCTCGCGCAGATAGTAGTCGCGCTGGCTGCGGTTTACCTGCTCGTTTGTCGCCTCGTTGAGCTCCTGCTCGATGCTCATGACATTAAGCTCATGATTGAGCATCTCAATGAGCATTTCAAGTCTGCGGCAGGGGTGAAGCTCCTCAAGCAGTACCTGCTTCTGTCGGTAATCAAAGCGCACATTCTGTGCGGTATAGTCGGCAACAAATGCCGGATCACGGCTGACAACAAGATTCAAAAGCATTTCCGGAGGCATGCTGCCCGAGAGCTGAATGTATTCATCGAAAAGCCCAACTACAGTGCGCATAAGCGCCTCTTTTCTGTCGACCGATACCTTTTCGGGCTTATCAGGCACGCTTTCTATCTCTCCGAAATAACACGGCTGATCCGAAGCAAGAGACGTAACTTTTCCTCTGTAAAGTCCCTCTGCCATTACTTTGCACAGCTTGCCGCCGGGCTGGCGCACAAACTGGCGAATGCGGCAGACAACGCCGTATTCGTAAAGATCGCTCAGCTGCGGCATATCGTTGGAGATATCCTTTTGAGTAACGAGGAATATCTCCTGATCGTTATTTTGCGCGCAATTGAGCGCGGCAAGCGATATCGGTCGCTCAACGTCAAAGCTCAGGAGCATCCCGGGGAATATGTTAAGGCCACGCAGCGGCAGTATAGCCATTGCGCGGTTCGGTATTTTCGTGTTCTGATTCATGTGATTACCTCCTTGTGAGGGATAAAAAACGCAGCAAGACAGGGCAACGCCCCGTCTTGCCGTGTTGTATCATTTGCGTATTACGTCGGGGCCGGTTCCGTTTTTCACGCAGTCGGCAGTGACAATTACTTTCTCAATATCGTGCTCGCTGGGCACGGTGTACATGATGTCGGTCATTATGCCCTCCATCACGCTTCTCAGGCCGCGAGCGCCTATCTTCATTTCGATAGCCTTATCCGCAACGGCTTCGAGCGCGTCCTTTTCATAGACAAGCTTTACGCCGTCATATGCCATAAGGGCCTCATACTGCTTGGTCATTGCATTCTTCGGCTCTGTAAGTATGCGGACAAGATCCTCGCGCTTGAGCGAGGTGAGCGGAGCGATAACCGGCAGTCTGCCGATAAGCTCGGGTATGATGCCGAACTTGAGCAGATCATGCTGCTGAGCCTGCTTGAGAAGCTCGCCGACGTCGCGCTCGGTTGAGCTTTTTATGTCAGCGCCGAAGCCCATGCTCTTTTTCTCGGTGCGCTTTTCGATGATCTTATCAAGTCCGTCGAATGCGCCGCCGCAGATGAAGAGTATATTTGTTGTGTCGACCTTTATAAACTCCTGATGGGGATGTTTACGCCCGCCCTGCGGCGGAACGTTCGCTACCGTGCCTTCGAGCAGTTTCAAAAGCGCCTGCTGAACGCCCTCGCCGGATACGTCGCGTGTGATGGACGTATTCTCGCTCTTGCGGGCGATCTTATCGATCTCGTCAATGTAGATTATGCCCTTTTCGGCACGCTCAACGTCAAAATCGGCAGCCTGCAAAAGCCGCAGAAGAATATTCTCAACGTCTTCGCCGACATAGCCGGCTTCGGTGAGAGTCGTTGCATCGGCTATTGCAAAGGGCACATTGAGCATCTTTGCCAGAGACTGCGCAAACAGAGTTTTGCCGCTGCCGGTCGGGCCGATGAGAAGAATATTGCTCTTTTGAAGCTCAACGTCGTTATCGCCGGCATAGAGGATGCGTTTATAATGGTTATACACCGCGACCGACAGAACTACCTTTGCTCTGTCCTGCCCGACGATGTATTCATCCAGCCTTGCCTTTATCTCGGCAGGCTTCGGAAGATCCTCAAAGCGCAGGCGGTTTCCCTGGCTGTCATGCACGGGAGCCTGCTCATCCTCGGCGATGATGCTCATGCAGAGATTGATGCACTCATCACAGATGTATGCGCCGTTTCCGGCAATGAGTCTGCCGGCCTGAGCCTGTGTTTTTCCGCAGAAAGAGCAGCGGATGCTCTTTCTGTCGTCTGTTCTTGCCATAGTTTTACCTCAAGAAATGATGTAATATGGGGGAACAGAAAGTTCCCCCATACAGAAATCGCTTATCGCTTGGTTATCACCTTATCGATAAGGCCGTATTCCAGGGCTTCCTGTGCAGACATGAAGTGATCGCGCTCGCAGTCTGCTTCAACAACGGCGATATCCTTACCGGTGTTTTCAGCGAGGATCCTGTTCAGATTTCTCTTGATTTTCAGGATCTGCTCGGCCTGTATCTGAATATCGGTGCACTGACCCTTGCTGCCGCCGGACGGCTGATGGATCATGATTTCGGCATTGGGAAGCGCAAGGCGCTTGCCCTTTGCACCGCTCGAAAGCAGGAATGCGCCCATTGACGCAGCCATACCGATGCAAATGGTGGATACGTCCGGCTTTATATACTGCATGGTATCGTATATAGCCATGCCGGAGGTCACACTGCCGCCGGGGCTGTTGATATAAAACTGAATATCCTTATCGGGATCCTGCGCTTCAAGGTACAGAAGCTGTGCTACGATCAGACTTGCGGTCGTATCGTTAACCTCCTCGGACAGCATGATTATGCGGTCGTTGAGAAGTCTTGAAAAAATATCATACGAGCGCTCGCCGCGGCTTGTCTGCTCTACTACATAGGGTACTAAACTCATTTTTTAACGTCTCCTTTCGTTGCTGCTTATCTCGGAGATCATATCCTTATGCTCGGATAATTATTCAGCCTCTTTCTCGGCAGGCTCCTCTGCGGGAGCTTCCTCGGTAGCGGACTCGATAACTATCTTGGTTGCTTTTTCTTTCTTGAACTCGTTTCTGATATACTCATCGCCGAAGTACTGGCGGATCTGCTCGGGAGTTGCACCGACAGTCTCGGCAGCGCCCTTGATGTAGTCCTCAAGCTCTTCATCGGTGACTTCAATGTTCTCCGCATCAACGATTGCGTTGAGGAGCAGCTCCTGCTTCACCTGGTACTCTGCCGCAGGACGGATGGTAGAATCGATGGCTTCCTCATCAAGGCCCATCATCTTCTTGATATCGTCGGTGCTCATCTTCGGGTCGGTAAGGCCAAAGTTTGCCGCATAGCTGCGGATAAGCTCATCGATCTTCTCCTGCATCATGCTCTCGGGGATCTCAACGGTCATGTTGTCGCATGCCTTGGTCATGATAGCGGTGCGGAACTTTGCGTCCATCTGCTCGTCCATGACGCGCTCCATGTCCTTACGGGTGTCAGCTCTGTATTCCTCAACGGTGTTAAACTCGGAAACATCCTGAACGAAATCATCGTCAAGCTCGGGAAGCTCGGTCATGGACAGGCCGTTGAGCTTGACCTTGAACACTACGTCCTTGCCTGCAAGCTCTGCAGTGTAATCCTCGGGGAAGGTAATGTTTATGTCCTTCTCATCGCCGATATTCATGCCGACGATCTGCTCCTCGAAACCGGGAACGAAGGTGTTCGAGCCGAGCTCAAGCTCGTAGCCCTCTGCCTTGCCGCCGTCAAAGGGAACACCGTCGAGAGTGCCTTCAAAGTCGATATCTGCGGTATCGCCCATCTGAGCCTCACGCTCGAGGTCGATAACGCGGCCGTTGCGCTTGCGAACACCGTCGATCTGACCGTCAACATCTTCTTCGGTTATAATGTAGGTCTCTTTGACTGCGCTGAGGTTCTTATACTCGCCGAGGGTGACTTCGGGATAAAGCTCAACGTCAAAGGTCAGGGTGAGAACCTTATCATCGGAAAGATCCATGTTGGAAACCGCAGGCTTGCCGATGATCTTCAGGCCGCAGTTGTCGTAGCCGTGCTCATATGCCGGTGCAACGAGCTCATCGATAGCATCCTGATAGAAAACATCATGGCCGTACATGCCCTCAACGACGGCACGGGGAGCCTTGCCCTTTCTGAAGCCGGGGATGGAAATGCCGCTCTTGTTCTTTTTAAACGCCTGATCAACAGCCGCGTCGAACTCCTTGGCATCGACCTCGACCTGGAAGCAGGCGGTCTTGGAGTCTTTCTTTTCTACGTTCTTGACTAACATTTATATATTCCTCCTAATATAATTCACATAGGCCAAAACATAATAACAGATATTTCAGCCAAAAGCAATTATTTTCTTTGAACGAAAAAAATCAAATAAGCTTTACTGGCTTAAATTTAACATGATCGGCTGAAACGAGCATGAAATCAGTGCCGGAAAGCGTGCCGTTGAACGCATACTGGCAGCCGGCACCGTGAATATGGCCGTAGCAGCAGCGCTTTACATTATATTTTTGCAGCAGCTCGAGTATCTCGGGACATGTATAGTTAATGTACTTCGGCGGATAATGCAGAAAAACATAGATCTCATCCGTTTTTGCCGCCTTGAGCGATGCCTCAAGCCGCATTACCTCGCGGTTCATTATTTTTTTATCATGCTCAACGCCCTTGCTTTCCTCATAAAACCAGCCGCGCGTTCCGCATATGGAAACTCCTCCGTATTCAAAGCTTGAATTATGCAGCACGTCAATGTTCTTTATGTCATTTTTCTCAAAAAAGCTGCGCGCCTTGGTTGCCGTTGTCCACCAATAGTCGTGGTTTCCCTTCAAGATTATCTTTTTTCCCGGCAGAGCGTCGATGAATTTGAAGTCCGGCAGAGCCTCCTCCATGGTCATTCCCCATGTTATATCGCCGCACAAAACGGTGAGATCATCGTCATTGAGCTGCGAAAAGCCCTCACCGAGCTTCTGCACATAATTTTCCCACCGGCCGCCGAAAACGTCCATAGGTTTATTTGTTCCAAGCGACAGGTGAAGATCGCCGATCGTGTATAAAGACATGCCGCCTCCGTATAAAATTAAAAATGCTGTCAAGAATAATAATGTCTAACGACAATACTCTATGGAGGTAATAAAATGAACAATAAGAAAATGAGTTCCGGTCAGATCACCGGCGTTGGCTGTGATGTCAGCAACTGCAAGTACAACACCATAGACTGCAAGTGCTCAGCGTCGCAGATCAAGGTTCAGAACGATAAGGCCACTACCAAGTCCGAAACCTTCTGCTCGACATTCTGTCCGCGCGGCTGCTGCGACTGATACTACGGGGCCTGTGCCCCTACATATTATTTTAGAAAATCAGCAACTGTAGCTTTCATTTCCGGCTTGTCAACAACAAGCTCAAATCGCTTTTCGCGTCTATCAAGGCCTTCAAGCGGTTTGGGTATCGCGGTTTTCGTCACTTCCGAAAGCTTTTCGATAAGCTCTGTTCCGGGAGCGTCACTCTCCTGTCCCAGTGCCTGAAGAACACTGTTGCAGAACTTATACGGGCTTGCCGTTGACACGACAACCGCCGGCGTAACGCATCCGGTGTCCTTGCGGTAAGCTGCAAGCTTATTATAAGCAACAGCCGTATGCGTATCCATGAGGTAACCGTTTTCGGTGTATACCTTATTTATAGCAGACTTTGTTTCGTCATCGGAGCAATAACCGCCGACAAAGTGCTTGCCTATGACGGCCTTCACTGCATCGGAGACCTCATAACGCCCGGTGCCTGCGAGTTCGGCCATATAGCCTGCCACCTCAGTATCGCTGCCGCACACGGAATAGAGCAGGCGCTCAAGGTTGCTGGATATGAGAATATCCATCGACGGGGAAATCGTGGTATAGAATGTCCTGTTGCGATCGTACACACCGCGCGAGAAGAAATCAGCCAGAACGTTATTCTGGTTTGACGCGCATATGAGCTTTCCGACCGGCAGCCCCATATTTTTAGCGTACCAGCAGGCCAGAATATTGCCGAAGTTGCCGGTGGGTACAACGAAATCAACTGCATCGCCGTAATTTACGCGGCCGGAATTGGCATAGTCGCAATAGGCCGAGAAATAGTAGACTATCTGCGGTAGGAGTCTGCCCCAGTTAATTGAGTTAGCCGATGAAAGAAACCAGCCCTTTGCGCTGAGCTGCTCGGCAAAAGCAGCATCGCCGAATATTTGCTTAACACCCGTCTGAGCATCGTCGAAATTGCCGCGCACGGCTGCAACACCGACGTTATCGCCGGTCTGCGTTACCATCTGGAGCTGCTGGACATCGGAAACGCCGTTATGCGGATAGAACACAAGGATCTTTGTGTTTTCAACATCCGCAAAGCCCTCAAGTGCCGCCTTGCCTGTGTCGCCGCTTGTTGCCACAAGGATGCACGCCTTGCGCTGCTCGCCGCATTTTTTAAGCGATGCTGTCAAAAGATGCGGAAGCATCTGAAGAGCCATATCCTTAAATGCGCAGGTGGGACCGTGCCACAGCTCGAGAACGGCTGTTTTTTCATCAAGAAAATGAACCGGCGCAGTATCGGCGCTGTCGAAGTTATCGCCGTATGCGCGCAAGATCATGGCTTTAAGCTCATCTTCCGTGAACTCATCAAGGAACGGCTTCATGATGCCAAATGCGCGGCCGCGATAATCACTTTTTCCGAGATTTATTATATCGTCAAGCGAAAACTGCGGAAGACTTTCCGGAACATACAGTCCGCCGTCAGGCGCAAGACCATGGGATATTGCCCATGATGCGCTTACCTTTTCGTTTGAATTTCTTGTGCTGAAATATTTCATGTCGGTTCTCCTTCCGATCAGAATGCGTTTTCAATGTGGTTTATGCTTACTTTTCTGGAGCTTACGCCGTCGGGTGCGTAAACTTCAATTACGTCAAAGCGCGGCTGAAGCTCGGTCTCGTGGCTTTGAAGCCAGAGCTGCGCGGCCATGATAACCCGCTGCTGCTTTGCATATGTCACAAATTCGCGAGCCTCGCCAAAGGCGCTGTTCTTTCTGAGCTTCACCTCAACAAAGACTATGTAACCGCGTTTTTGCGCAATTATGTCGATCTCACCCTGCCTGTATCGGCAGTTTGTATCTACTATCCTGTACCCATGCAGGCGAAGATAGTTTGCCGCCTTGCGCTCGCCGAACGCTCCGAGTTTTTCTTCTGCCATCAGTGCATTTTCCTCAAAAAGCTCGGGCGATGTATCTCGCACGGGCCGTACTCGCGCAGCGCGGCATAGTGCAGCTTGGTTCCGTAGCCTTTGTGCTGCTCGAAGTGATATTCGGGATATTTTTCGGCCATTTGGAGCATATATCTGTCACGGCTCACCTTTGCAAGTATTGACGCTGCGGCAATATCGGCGCACTTTGCGTCGCCCTTTACGATGCAGCGGCTTGGCATGCTTATTCCGGAATTGCGATTGCCGTCAATCAGTGCAAGCGAGGGCTTGACCGACAGCTTCTCTATCGCGCGATTCATGGCAAGCAGCGCCGCGTTTAGAATATTGATCTCCTCAATCTCTTCGACACTTGCAAACGCTATGCCGAAGCTTACAGCTTCAGAGCAGATCAAGTCAAAAAGCTTATCTCTTTTCTGCTCGCTGAGCTTTTTTGAATCGTTAAGGCCCTCTATCTCAAGGCCGCGCGGCAGTATGACAGCCGCTGCGCACACGGGGCCCGCAAGCGGTCCGCGCCCGGCCTCGTCAACGCCGCACAGGATCTCAACTCCGCTGTCGTATATCTCGTTTTCAAACGTCCAAAGCTCCGTCATCACGGCTTCTCCAGGCTTATTCTGCCGAGCTTTCCGTCGTGATACTCGCCCAACAGAGTGTTTGCCATTCGCTCAATATCATATTCGCCTTTTGATACCAAAAATCCGCGTTTTTTTGCGGCTTCTTCGAGAAGCTCAAATCCGTTCATCTCGGGATCCGGTTCGAATTTATACCTTGCGGTAAGCGCTTCGGGATACATGTCCCGAAGTCTGAGCATGAAGTTCGCCGCAAGTGTTTCTTTATCGAGAACATCGGCCTTTATCGCATTCGTGATAGCCAGCATTTCACCGACCTCCTGCGAATCAAACTTCGGCCACAGTATGCCCGGAGTGTCCAGCAGGTCAAGACCCTTGTCGATATTGATCCACTGCTTGCCGCGCGTAACGCCGGGCTTATCGCCGGCAATGGCAGCCTTGCGTTTTGCTACCTTATTTATAAATGTCGATTTTCCGACATTCGGTATGCCGAGGATCATGACTCGCATCGGGCGGTTTACCTGCCCCTTTGCGGCGTAATCGGCGATCTTATTCTTCAAGAGCTCGCGAAGAGCCGGAGCAAAGCCATTGACACCCTTTCCCGATTTTGCGTCGGTTTCGAGGATCTTTATCCCCTGAGCTTCAAAAAACGCGCGCCACTGCGCTGTGATCTTGGAGTCGGCAAGATCGGTTCTGTTTAGGATGATGAGTCTCGGCTTTCCCGAAGCAAGCCTGTCGATATCCGGGTTGCGGCTTGAATTGGGTATGCGCGCATCAAGTATCTCGCACACGGCATCTACCTGCTTTATGCTGTCCTCAATCATGCGCTGCGCCTTTGTCATATGGCCGGGGAACCACTGGATATTCATTTTTTCGTAGTTAATGCCGCTCATATCATTCACCGTCGGGTATGCCGATAGAGTCAAGCGGGAAAACGCGCAGAAGCACCTTGCCGACGATAAGTCGCTCATCGACCATGCCGATCTCGGCCTTGCGGCTGTCGGACGATGCATTGCGGTTATCGCCCATGACGAACACGCAGCCCTCGGGAACGGTCTGCGCTCCCTTAAAATCGAGCTGGTTTCTCGTCGGCTCGGCGATATACGGCTCGTCAAGCAGCTCGCCGTCAACATACACTCTGCCGCGGTCGAAGTCGATCTCGACCGTCTGCCCTTCGGTTGCGATAACGCGCTTTACAAGCGCCTCGGGCTTGTACTCATCCTTGCGGAAAATTACGATATCGCCCTGTTTGGGCTTATAAAAAACGTCGGAAACGACGAGCTTATCGCCGTTTGTGAGCGTGGGGTTCATCGAATCGCCGCTTACGTCAACTATCCTGAACAGGAACACAAACACAAGAATGCATATGATGAGCGCAAACACAAGGCTCTGCATCCAATCATATATCTCGCCTCTTGTGGTGGTTTTGGTCTTGGCAGGCTCAGGTTTTTTCGCTTTATCTTTAGTTTTTTTCATCTCAAACTACCTCTTGATGAGTTTATCAATATATTATACACGATAAGCACTCATTTAGGCAACAAAAAAAGCGGCTTATGCCGCTTTTTTTGAACCGATAATTGGTCGGGCGCTTACAGGCGCTCCTTGACCTTTGCTCTCTTGCCGACGCGCTCGCGCAGGTAGTACAGCTTTGCTCTGCGGACTTTACCGCGGCGAACTGTCTCTACAGAGACGATGGAGGGAGAGTGTACGGGGAAGACCTTCTCGCAGCCTACACCGTAGGAGATGCGGCGGACGGTGATGGTCTCGTTGATGCCGCCATGCTTCTTGGCAATGATTGTGCCTTCAAAAGCCTGGTTGCGCTCACGGCTGCCTTCTTTTACGCGGACTGTGATACGGACGGTATCGCCGACGTTGAGCTCGGGCAGCTCGGGCTTCATGTACTGTTCGCTGAGAATTTTGATCAGATCCATAGTCTAATCCTTCCTTTACTTAAGACGTTCGTGCCGGAGGGCTCCCTTTTGGCCTCGGCAGAGGACCGTTTGATAGCCTGCGATGCACACAGACCATGATATGTTACCATAAGATGCTTGAAAATGCAAGCATTTTTATCTGAATGGCTCCATGTTTTCGTCAAATATCTCAAGGCGCTTGAATTTCGCAAAATCGGGCGCGATATCGGGAGCAAGCTGGCGCAGAGCGTCAGCTATAAGCTCCGGATTGAGCGTGGGTTCCTGAGCGGATATGACCGCCTGCATCCGCACGTCGCTGTCAAGCCGCTCAAAGCTTATCTCCTTTATCGCCGGGCGGATATTACTCTCACCCACTCCGCGCTTTGTTTTTTTAGTTATAACGATGTTGTCGGCAGAGTAAAACTCATTGAGCTTTTCGGCCATTGCGGCCGCGTCGCGATCGTCATACTCGAAAATGCCAGAAACGCACAGCCATTTGATTTCCTTGACCTTGCGCTCCGGCTCATACACCTCGAGGATCTCTATGCCCTCGGGCATTTGAGTTGAAAGTCTGCTTTTTATCTCGTCGCAGGGCATATCCTCGAGCATTTTGAAATCCATGATCTCACACACGCTCTCGCAGCCGACAGACAGCGGAAGCGCGATAGATATATTTGGATGGGGGTTAAAGCCCTCGGAGTATTTGAGCCTGCATTCGGCGCGCAGAAATGCGCGAGTTATCGTGCGCATGAGATCGAGGTGCGAAATATAGACCGCGCGGCCGGTTTTGGAAAAACGCATTCTGTATTTATCCATCGCATTTTCCTCCCTTCAGGAGCTTTGCAGCTCCGCAGGCCGAGCACTGCTTGCGGCAATCGGGTGAAAGCTCGGATTTGTACGCCTGCTCGCGCTCGTGCCACAAATGTGCTCTGCGCACACCGACATCAACATTATCCCAGGGCATGACCTCATCCTTATCGCGCAGACGGTGGGCATGGAACGTGGGATCGACTCCGGCATCGTCAAAGGCCTTCATCCAGCGATCAAACGAGAAATAGTCGCTCCAAGCTTCAAGCCTGCCTCCGGCGCGCCATACGTTTTCTATGACGCTTCCCATGCGCCTGTCGCCGCGCGAAAGCGTGGCTTCGATATAGCTTGTCTGCGGATCGTGCCAGTTATAAACAACGTTTTTCGCCTTAATATTATCGCGCAGGAGGTGCACCTTTCGGATATATTCCTCCATCGTCACCTGCTGCTCCCACTGGAACGGGCTGTGCGGCTTCGGGACAAAGCAGGAGGTGGAAACCGTTATGCGCACTCCCCTGTTTTTATTCTTTGCATACAGACGCCATGTGTGCAGCACCTGATTTGCAAGCTCCGCTATGCCGAGGATATCCTCATCCGTTTCGGTCGGAAGGCCAAGCATGAAATAGAGCTTGATCGTGTTCCAGCCACCCTCGAACGCAAGGCGGCATGTGTGCAGCAGATCTTCCTCGGTGACGTTTTTGTTTATAGCGTCGCGCAGGCGCTGGCTTCCGGCCTCGGGCGCGAACGTCAGGCCGCTTTTGCGCGTTTTCTGTATGCGGTGCATAATGTCCATGGAGAAGTTGTCCGCTCGCAGCGACGGCAGCGAAAGGCCGATGCTGCGCGGCTCGCAGTAGCCGAGAAGCTCGTCGCACAGCTCCGACAGGCAGCGATAGTCGCTGGAGCTGAGCGAGAGCAGCGTTATATCCTGGCAGCCGGTGTTTTTAAGCAGTGCCTTTCCCTGCTCTGCCAAAAGCTCGGGCGACTTGGCTCTTATCGGTCTGTAAACATGTCCGGCTTGGCAGAAGCGGCAGCCGCGAACGCAGCCGCGGAACAGCTCGAGGTTCACTCTGTCGTGCACAACTTCGGTCGACGGCACTATCGGCGAGAGCGGAAAATGAACCGAATTCATATCCGCAATTATGCGCTTTGTGACCTTTTCGGGCGCGCCGGGATGCACATCAAAATGATTTATCGTACAGTCGTCATTATAAACGGGCTTATAAAACGACGGAACATATACGCCGCCGATCTGAGATGCTTTTTCCAGGAAAGCTTGCTTCGACCAGCCCTCGGCCTTTGCGGTGCGCAGGAGCGCGAGCAGCTCGTTATTCATCTCCTCACCCTCGCCGAGCAGGAAGATGTCTATAAAATCGGCCATAGGCTCTGGATTTAGCGCCGCCGTTCCGCCTGCTATGACAAGCGGCAGCAGAGTCTCCCTGTCCGCGCTGTGGATCGGTATGCCTGCCATATCCATCATATCGAGCACAGTCGAATACGCCATCTCATAGCCTATCGAGAAAGCCAGCACATCATGCTCGGATATCGGGTCTCCGCTTTCAAGCGCGTAAAGCGGCACTCCGTTTTGCTTCATCTGCTCGTACATATCGCCCCACGGAGCATAGACGCGCTCGCACCAGACATACGGCAGCTCGTTCATCGTAGAATAAAGTATGCCCATACCGAGGTTCGACATGCCTATCTCATATGTATCGGGAAAGCAGAACGCCAGCCGCAGCTCGACCTCGTCCTTGTTTTTGATTATCTGATTATACTCGCCGCCGGTATACCGCGCCGGTTTCTGCACCTTAGGCAATATTCGTTCAAGTCGTTTATCCATATTATCTCCATTATAATTATCTGTATATCTGTTTGATTTTACATCATACGCGTGATTTTTACAATAGTTTGGCGGCTCAAATTTGTGCAATCAAAAGACACACCGACGCCGCAAGAAATGCTGCGCCAGCTTGTGTATTGTGCGAGTATATGCCGATCAAAGCGAGTACAAGAGCTGTTATTATGCTCATGCATTGCATAATTCGTTCTGCTATTTTAGCTTCGGTAAAGCGCTGGATAATAATCAGCAACGCTCTTCCTCCGTCAAGAGGCAGCGCCGGAAGCATATTGTAAACCGTCAAGACAAGGCTTATACCAGCTGTATATAGAAGAAATCCATTCGTCGTTAAATTGCCAAGCATTGATGAAACAAGTGCAAGCGCAAGTCCTGCCGCAGGACCTGCGAGAAGTATTATGACTTCACATGCCGATGAATATGCTCCAAAGCCGGACATACACAGTCCGGAATAATCAAATCTAAGAGTTTTCACCTTGCCGCCGAAGATGCTTATGGCCGCCGCATGCCCCGCTTCGTGGACAGAAACGGCCGTTATTATCGCTGCAAGGTTCTTAAATCCACCGAAAAAATAAATAAGCGCAAGCACAAGTATTGCGCCAGGGCTTAGAGAAAAGCGGTTCATATATAAAATTCCGGGTTAAGGTAAACATCGTCTTTCTCAAGCTCAAAATGCAGGTGCGGACCCGTTGCGGCTCCGGTTGAACCAACGAGCGCTATCACATCACCTTTCTTTACCTCGCCGCAATTCATGCAGATTGCACTGCAATGCGCATACAGCGTTCGGTAGCCGTCCGGGTGGTCGATCATAACATACTTGCCGAACGAATCCGAGTCGCCCTGTGCCACTATCATTCCGTCGGCAAATGCTGTTATGGGTGTTCCCGTATCTGCGGCCAGGTCGGTGCCGTAGTGGTATTTCACCTCGTTTTTTATCGGGTGCATGCGATAGCCAAAGCCCGATGAGGTCACTCCGGCAACGGGGCTTGTGTACTCAAACGGAAGCTCAGGCCGCTCATAGCTGACCGTTTCGGGCACGGTGTAGTCCGAATATGCCGATTGCGCTTCCATAAATGCGGCGACCACAGGATGCACCGTCGGTTCGGGTGTAGGTGCAGCTGTCGGCTCCGGCGTCGGAGTAGGTGCCGGAGTCGGAGCCTGGCTTGGTGTCGGTTCTGCCGAGTTCACTGCAGAAACAGGTTCAATCTGAACGTTTTTCTCAAATCGGTCAATGAATGTTTCAATAATATCTCCGTCTGCAAGGCTCTTGCCTAACTCTATGACGGCCTCAGTCTGCTCCTGTTCCATATTTATCGCCTTACTTATCCCGTCGGATACACGCTCGGCCAGAGCCGGAGACGTGAATCTGAGAGCAGTTAGTGCAATAAATATTGCGGCACATATGTAAAATTGCTTTATATTCATGCTTTTCACCTCGGATAAGCATATGCAGGCAAGTTATGATAAATTATTCTTGACAAGTCAAGCCTGACTTATTATAATATAAAAGCTGTTTCGGGGTGTAGCGCAGTTGGTAGCGCGCTTGGTTCGGGACCAAGAGGCCGGGAGTTCAAGTCTCCCCACTCCGACCATGCAGAGTGTCCTTATAGGATCTGAGTATCCTGTAATGGACACTCTGCTTTTTTATGTGAAGAATGGTGAAAAGCTGGAGCTGTCGATCATCACCCGTTCCCGCACGCACAGCAGCTTGACCTTGTGCTCGGTCAGCAGGTCGATGTATTGCTTTGTCATGCCCCAATCCCGCCCCAAGCGGTCAAGGCTGTTTACCAGCACCACATCCACCTTTCCGGCAAGAACGGCCTCCGTCAGCTCTTGCAGAGCCGGACGGTCAAGGGTCAATCCCGAGCCATGCTCGGCGGCAACACCAACGATGGTGTAACCAGCCTGTTCCGCATAACGGCGAAGTTTGGCGACCTGCTGTTCCAAGGAAAAGCTATCGTCGTGAGCGACCCGGCAATAGAAATAGGCTTTCATCGTGTCGTACCTCCTTATACCGCAACCTGTTCCGGGGCGTAGCTGAGTGCTACGCCTTTTCTTGTTTCCATGATAATGTCGGCCTCCGGGATCTTCCGGCGATCCGGCACATCAAAGGCACCGATGCAGTTATAGTGAATATCGACACGCTGGTTGGTAACGCCGTCCTGCTTTTCAGCGTGGTACACCTCAATGTGGTCGATCAGCTCCGCGACCATGCGCTTTGTAATGGTAGTCGCGTCCGTGTACTGCCGCACCGTTTCAAGAAAATCATCAATGTCCATGCGCTTGCTCTCGTCCTTTTTCAGCTCCAGCCGCAGAGCCTTGGTTTTCTTTGCGTTTTCACCCTGCTCCTGTTCGTAGCGTTTGGACATTTTGGAAAACCGGGCATCGTCGATTTTTCCCGCTACATTGTCCTCATAGAGCCGTTCAAAGAGCATATCCAGTTCCCGGTCACGGGCGGTCAGAGCGTCCAGCTCCCGCTGCTTGCGGAGCGTGGCATTTTCCGCCACCTTTGCCGAGTGTCCGATCATAACTTTGATAAAGTCATTTTCGTATTCGCTGGCGAAGCAGGCCAGCCGCTTGACCTCGTATAAAACAACCTGCTCTAAGAAGTCCAGCCGGATATAGTGCGTCTTGCTGCACTTGCGATAGCCGGAGTTATGATTTTGGCAGCTGAAAAACTTGATGTCGTGGTTGTTCTGGTTGAAGTGGAAATTGAGGTTGCCGCCGCACTCCGGGCATTTCAGCAGGCCAGAGAATACGCTGGGTTCCTGCGTGACCGTGGGCTTTTTGCGGCGCGTCCCTTTTTGGAGCGCCTGCACCTTTTCCCAAGTCTGGCGGTCAATGATGGCTTCATGGACATTGAGGAAGATCGCCCGGTTTTCCTCCGGGTTTTCGATCCGCTTTTTCATCTTGTAGGATTTGGAGTAGCTTTTGAAGTTGATGACATCGCCGCAGTATTCCTGCAAGGTGAGGATCTTCTTGACGGTGGTGTGCCCCCACTTGGTAGGCTCCACGGTGCTTTTCGACCCGCCCCGGCTCGTCCCACGGCTGCGCCAGTAGTAGGTGGGATTGACCACACCATCGGCGGCAAGGCGGGCGGCGATTTCCGCCAGCCCGTAACCCTCCAGCGCCATACGGTAGATCCGGCGTACCACCTCGGCGGCCTCCGGCTCCACCACCCAAAAGCGGGGATCGTCCGGGTTTTTGATGTAGCCGTAGGGCGGCGGAGAAAGCGGAACGCCCGCATTGCCTTTCATCTTGTTCACGATCCGGCGCTTCTTGGAAATGTCCTTGGCGTAATACTCGTTCATAATGTTCTTGAACGGAGTAAAATCATCCTCGCCTTCATTGCTGTCTACGCCGTCGGAAACGGCCACCAGCCGAATATCATGGAGCGGGAAAAATTCCTCGGTCAGCTTGCCGACCTCAATGTAGTTGCGCCCCAGCCGGGAAAGGTCTTTGACGAACACCGCCGAGATGTACCCAGCCTCGATAGCGGTCAGCATCTTCTGAAAACCGGGACGCTTCATCGTCGTACCCGTGATACCGTCATCCACGAAGAAGATCGTGTCGGTATAGCCCTTGTCCTTGGCGGCCTTTTGAAGTATCTTCCGCTGATTTTGGATGCTGTTGGACTCGCTGTCCATATTATCGTCACGGCTCAGTCGGCAGTAAAGAGCGGCTGTGCCGAGTTCGTGTTTTTTGCTTGACTGTTTCATATAAACCTCCTCTCTGGCAGTCAAGCAAGGGGTTTTATTCTATCTATATTATACCTCGCCCGACCGCCCATGTTAAGGATGTCGATGGGGGCTTATACCGGCTCCAAATCAGCCAGCATCAGCTTCAAAAGGATGTCACGCATCAGCTCTCCCGTTTCCTTGTAAACAGGCGTGACGATAAAGCGGATCTTTCCGATGTAGTACACATACTCTTCCTTGGCGGGCTTCTCAGTCATGGCGTCCTCCTTTCACAGATGCAAAACACTATGCGCGTTCCCCGTTGTCCGCTGGGGAAAGCAAACAGGCCAGCGCTCCGAGCGCTGGCCTGCGGCTTATGACCTTGGGACGAAATGTCCCAAGGTGTTTTTGAAAGACGGGAGTGCCGCACCCGCTCCTGTTGGCCTGTCATAAGACAGCTCATATTCAATGCGGCGCTCCCTCACAGCGGACAGCGACGATCCGTGACGGAGCATCAACTACTTTGCTGCGGAGAGGTGAAACTACCTCTCATATACCAAGGACAAAAATCGGGCAAATGGAGATACCCTTAGAGAAATTTTTTCAAATATTTTCTCATGGCTGCCTTACCGCTTTTGACGGAATGGCGGACGGCGCTCTTGTCAACGCCCTGCTCCCGGGCAATCTGGCGGTAGCTCTTGCCGAGGATCAGATGTGCCTCTACCCGGACGCCCTGCACCTCCGGCAGAGAGTTGAGGGCGTTCCACAGGTGGACGAACAGCTCCATGCGATCCAGTAGCTCCTGCGGCGTCGGTTCATGCAGGCAGGCCGAGTATTCGATCCCATCGTCACAGTCGAGGGAATACTGCGCCTTGTTGCGGGTCGTGCGCCGCTGATAGGCTGCCTCATACAGCTTGTCCGCCTTCAGCTCGGCGGCCACTTCGTCGGAAACTTCGATGTATTCATCACGGGTGTACCAAGAATAAAAGTCCTTCAGATTGATGGTCGTCATTTGTATTTCCTCCATTCAGTTCATGTGTGGGTGGGTGAACAGAACAGAGGAACGGCGGGGATCGGCAGCCGGGGCTGGCTACCTTGGGACAAATTGTCCCAAGGTGCGGGCATATAAAAACGCCCGCACAGCATGACGCTATACGGACGCGCGAAATACTATTTTCGCTTATGTACTGACAAATTTCGCATCCATGCCCGGACTGCTCCGACGGAGGGGCTATGCTTTTTTTAGCTGGTGGAGATCATGGACGCTATGAAAAAACAAAATAGACACGGCGATACCTCCTCGGACACCGCCGTATCCTTAAAAAAGGGCGACTTTACCACACCCCCCGTAAATCCAATTTTTCAAAAGGAAAACGGCGGCTTGAAATGCAATATTTCAAAACCGCCGTTCTGCGCCGCAAGGCCGAACGAAAACGGTCTTGTTGTGTATGCCAGCGCAGCTATTATCAAAAGAAAAGAGCCGATAAACCGTGTGCCTCTTGGCTACGGGTTATCGGCTCTGCGTCTGTGCGTCTGGCTCTTTGATAACTGTCATATTGAATTGTGTGACATGAATTAAGGTTTCCTGTTTGCATTTGGGACAAAACAACGGAAAATTTTTTAACTCTGTATCTCCTCGGATTTTGAGCCGTGTTTTGTTTCCGCATACAGGGCAACGTATCCATTCGATTTTGTGCAAGTGGTATTCTCCTTTTTCTATAAGCGGTTACATGAAATTAAATATGCAGTCAAGCGAAACTGTGCGCCGTTCAAACGGTGTTACCTGAAATGTAAAATTACATCAGGTAGTGATGCTATGAAAATTGAGCGGGACGAGCGCAAATTTGACTTTCACGGAATCGGACTTGCCATCAAAAAAGCCCGTGAGCGTGAGGGCATGACGCAAGAGCAGTTAGGTTATATTGTTGACCGTGATCCGCGTACCATTATGTATCACGAAAATGACGGACAGCATCCAAGCCTAAACGCCTTTTACCAAATGGTAACAATGTTCGGTATTTCCGTGGACGAATACTTTTATCCCGATATGGGAGCCGATGAAGCCGCAAAGAAGCGAATCAACATACAACTTAATTCTCTCAACGAAAGTGAGCTGCGGCTCGTTGAGGGGATTATCAATGCAATTATAGAAAACCGTGGAACGGAGGAAGCGTAAGGAAAGCGGCGGTTTTGAAATATGATATTTCAAAACCGCCGCTTGATTTTAGCACGCAAAGTCGTCATCGAATGGCGGTTTCATGTGTTCGGATCAATGTTTTTGTGGTGCAAATCGCCCCATGCAAAAAAGCCTATGGCTGTTTGGGAGTGTGGCATATCAGTCTGTGTTCCCGTCGAGGCCCGTGTTATGATAGTTTTCATATAACCAGTATTTTCCCTCAAACTCAACGACAATGTTATCGCCGTACTGATAAACCGCAGCCCCTACAATATCATCATTTGCTTGGAAATTTTCTTTTGGTTCTTCCGAAGAACTAACTGTGCTTTCGATTTTTCCTAACAAATTGAAAGAACTTTTTTCATCTGCGAAGTTGGGTTGAGAGTCAACGATTTGATAAAGCGTATCATTTACATAGACCATAGGAGCAATATCTCCAGAAATGGGAACCAATGCCTTTAGCAAATCTTCTCCTGTTACACCTAATTGTGCTTCATCGCTTGCAAAAGGAATACGCAGCAGGTATTGTTGGTCTACTTCGTAAAGATATATATAAATGCCTGAGCCAACATCTTGTGTGTCACCTAAAAGAGAAAGAACATCTTCTCTTGTCATGGTCGGTGTTAGTTCTTTAATTTGCTCAGATGTTACCTGCGTCGGTGTATCGAGCGGTTCTTTGTTTTCTGGTATTAGACTAAGGATTTCTTCGGTCAACGGGTTACTTTCTCCTGCGTCAATCGTTTTTGCAGCTTCTTTTATTTCTTTATGAGAATAGTCGCTCAAATCTTCAACAGCAATGCCGAGAGAATTGAGATAATCAACCGCTGCATTATATTGAATTATATCAACAGCAAATGCGGTCAATGGTATCATCAAGCACACGCAAGCTGCAATAGCTCCCCATCTAAACCAGCGTTTGGATTTGGGACGCTTGTACGCTTTTGCGTCCTGCACAGCTTTTTCATTGATTCCGCCGATGGCATCAAGAATCTTCTCATTTGTCATTACAAAAACGCCTCTCTTTCTAAAATAGATTGTAGTTTCTGTCTCTGCCTATGTAATATCATTTTCACCTTGCTCTGCGAAAAGCCAAACTGCTCGGCAATCGCTGAAATTGGGTCAAGATACCAATAGCGGCAGATAAAAACTCGTCGCTCCATAAGGGGCAAACTCATTACAAAATCATTGATTATCTTTTCCAATGTTGCGGCTTCTACTTCGCGTTCTACGCTATGGTCGGACGGAACACAGTCCGCCAATTCATCAAGTGCCAACACAATTTCGCCGCCGCCACGCTTATCTGCGGTACGCCCCCGCCACTTATCAATGGATACTCTGCGGGTGATTTTTCCCAAGAATGTAGAGAGCGTGGTCGGACGGTGCGGCGGCATATTATGCCAAGCATCAAGGTAGGTGTCATTGACACTTTCATCCGCGTCCTCTGCATTTGAAAGAATATTATAGGCGATGGAGTAGCAGTATTTTCCGTACTTTTCTGAGGTTTCTGTGATTGCATCTTCTGCGCGCGCCCAATAGAGATCAACAATACGATTGTCCTCCATCCTCATTCCTCCTCTCGTTGTGATAGAGCCTCTTCACCTATCTACTCGATAAATTTTCGTTTTGGTCACAGGTTTTTTCGATTTTTCTTTGGGACAAATCGTCCCAAGATAAATGCACAAACATATTTTATTTTATCAGCGTCGTCTTGGAATCTCAACCGTGGAACGGAGGGAGCGTAAGGAACGGCGCTGCCTCCGTTTTTTCATGGGGTTTCCGGGGTACGCACTAACGGCAAGCAGGGCAAGTGTAGCCACACTTGCTATTTTTGCAATCCTGCGGGCTGCAAAAACGCTTGTTGGGGAGCCTCCCCAAACCCGGCTTTGGGACATTTTGTCCCAAAGTAATTTGTCTGCGTCACCGTGCGCTATCGCTCCTGTTCCTTTTTGTGCTGGCCGTCCGTGACACCCAGCAGATGGTCGATGTTGGCCTTGACCGCCACGGCCTGCCGCATTTCCTCCTGCGCCGAGCGGTACTCGGTATAGAGCGCCTTTTTCCGTGCCGCCAGTTGGCGGCGTTTTTCTTTTAGCTCTGCCATCTTGGGCAGCTTCTCACCGCCCAGCAGCTCTCCCATCGTAGCCTTGGCCGCCCGGTAGTCCGCCAGCTCCGTCTCATGCTCGGCAAGGTATTTTCGGCTGTACTTGGCGGCCTTGTACCCGTCAAAGACGGGGCGGGTCTTAGCGTACCGCACCACGGCTCCCATCAGCTCAGATGTTGCGGACAGGTCAGCCTCCGTCCGCCGGAGCTGTTCGGTCAGCGCGTGAAAGCGGGAAACGGCATCCTCGGCCTTGGCGGAGAGCTGGTCATACTCGGTGATATTCTGCTCCTGCATGAATTGAAGCGTCGCCGCCATCTGCTTTAGGTTATAGACCTTTGCCCACCGTGCATAGGCCGCACCCTTGCCGGAGCGCAGGCGCTCCTGTATATCCACGATCAGATTGACACGGCGAGAGGGCGCAGGCACAGAAACAGGCTGTTCCGGGATCGGGCGCTCCCCGGCGATAACGGCCTTGATGTCCTCGGGATCGTAACCGTCCCCGAGGGTGGATGCCCGCAGCCGGGTCGCCCGCTCCTGCCCCGGAACAAGAAAAGAGATTGCACCGCCGCGTCCATGCTTGACCGTGTAGCCGGACGCCTCCATGAGCCGGAGAAAAGCGTCAAAGTCGGCGGGGCGTTTGGCAAGAGCTTCATTGATGGCAAGCCGTAATTGCTCCTTGTACGAGGGCTGCCGTTCTGTCCCCAGCCACGCTCCGTAATGGAGAAAGCGCCCCTTGCTGTGCAGCTTGGGATTGGTAATGACGAACAGATCATTTTCAAGGCAAATGCGGTCAGAGAGCCGCCGCACCGCACGGCCAGAGCCGATGAAGTCCCGGAACTTCCGGGTACAGTCCAGCGATGTCGAGTTGTAATAAATGTGATTGTGGATGTGTGCCTTGTCCGTGTGGGTGGCAACGAAAAAGGCATACTTGCCCTTTGTCCAGCGCATCGCCGTTTCATAGCCGATGCGGTTGGCCGCCTCCGGCGTGATCTCCCCGGGTTTGAACGATTGGCGGATCTGATAGCACAGCACATCCGCGTCCCGCCGTTGCTCCCGGCCTGTGGCGGCTTTGTACTTTGCTTTGCTTAAAAGGAACTCGGCATCGGCAGTCATGTGGTCGCAGCCGTAGGACGAAATCAACTCGCCGCCCTCGGTTTTGTCTGGGTTTTTGCCATAGTCAAACCGTTCTTTCAAGGACTGCGCGATGGTTTCGCCCTTGCTGATTTTGTGCTTCTTGTAGTAGGTCGTGGCCGTAGGCAGCCCTCCTTCCGATATGACAAACGGCGGCTGTGGTCAGCAGCCGTCGTTTCAGCTTTGGGACATTTTGTCCCGAAGTATCAGCCGGTGATGAAATCCCGCAGGGCAAACTTGGCCGAGTGCAGCTTGTCCACCAGCCACTCAGCGATGGCGGGAACGCCAAAGGGAGAAACGAGGAACGCAAGGACGAGGAACACGATCCCGCCCACCGTCTGTCCGCCGATGAACAGGATCAGGGAGAGCAGCGTCAGCACGATGCAGCCCAGTTCGCACACGGCGGACGCCACGCAGAACAGAAATGTGACCATAGCGGCCAGCAGGGACAGCGCCACCATCACGGGGGCGGCAAGGATTTTGAGAACGATCATAGCAGCTACCTCCATTAAAAAATCGGGTTGGTTTGTCCTTCTACCCATATTATACCGCTGGGAAAATAGGCACACAAGGATGTCGAACAAGCTATGTTTTGAGAAACAATTATAGCCATTCAATCACATAAGTGATATAATTCTAAATAGTGAATTGGAGGTGTGACAATGGCAAGCAATCGAGATGACTTCAAGGCAAAAACCATCGATATTATGGCTAAGCGCGTCGGCTATCGGTGCAGTAACCCTAATTGTAGGAAACTGACTTGTGGTGCAAATGATGATCCCGAAAACTATTCTAACATTGGTGTAGCAGCTCATATTTGCGCTGCGGCTTCCGGCGGAAAGCGTTACGATACGAATATGACTTCTGCGGAACGCAAGGACATTCAAAACGGCATTTGGCTGTGCCAGTCATGCTCCAAGCTGATTGATAGCGATGACATTCGATATACAGTTGACTTGCTTCATAAATGGAAACAGCTCTCCGAAGAAGCCGCTATTTTAGAGCTGGAATCTGCTTCACCCGCCCAAAATACAGAACAGGATATTTCATTGATTAAATTCTATGTGCAGTGCTTTGACCGTCCAGCCTTCCAAGATGATATTCGGCAGGAGGGGCGTATGGAGGACTTTGACAGAGCAATCGAAGATACAATTATTGCTCTAAATACAGGTGTTCTCCGCACACGGGATGGTGACATAATTAAGCAAGCAGATGGAAAGGCTTTTGTGCAGAACCCGGAATGGCGAGAAAAATTGTATAATGTAGTGGATATTTTAACGGCTATTCGCAGGCGGTTAATGATAGCGGAGCATGACCATGTTTACTCGTTTTATAGTGACAACAGCTATGATGGGATGTATTGCTTTAATGACCGGGAACTGGAAGAGTGGTTTAATTCTTCGCGGGAGGAAATCTTAAAAATAATGTCCTCGATTTGCCGAGAAATCGGAGTGCATGAGCTTCGCTTTTCTCGCCGCTGCTATCGTTGGTAAAAGAACAAATGGGAGTGCAGACCTCCGAGATCTGCACTCCCTATTTTTACATACTCACCACAGCTGACAGCTTTTTCAGCAGCTCGGACAACGGTCCCCACAGGTCTGCATAGTCCTTTTGTAGCGCAACGATCTCCGAGGGATAGATACCATAGGTGTTGGCATGGACGGCCACTTGGTTTAGGTTGTTGGCACACCGCCGCTGCAAAGCTACCAGCTCCCGGATGTCCGAGAGGTCAACATGGAGAACATAGCCGTTGAGTGCCATTTTCCGCATATAGGCTCCCATGTTGGAGATCCCAGCCTCGGTCATGCGGTCAGCGATCAGCGCCTGTTCCTCCGGCGTCACCATCACATGAAGATGGACAGAGCGCCGCCGCTTTTTTATCAACGCTCCTCACGCTCCCGGCTGCGGCGTTTCGGCGGGTGTTCCCGCACTTTGTCCAAAGGCTTTTCCGGCCGGGACAGCACAGGCAGATTGTTGATGATACCGTCGATCATGTTCCCGTTCTGCTCCATAGAAAGCTCGGCGTTCCTGTTGGGATTGTGTTCCTGCTCCATAAATATCCTCCTATCTGTCGCCCCGGTCAGGGGCATTTTTCTTTGGGGCCGCTTGGCCCCGGTCAGCCTCGGCCAGCTTTGCGGCGGTTTTCATCTGCTCCCGGATCGAACGGGGTCTGTCGGGATTGTCGGGCGCAGGCCGCAGCTCATAGTCAGACGCCTGCCGCTTCGTCAATGGCCGGGTGTAGGTCAAATGTCCCCACGCCAGAAACGACCCATTTTCAACCGGAACGCGCTGATCATAGTTGACGATCTCATCCGGGGCGTTGCGGGGCGGCTTTGGGAATGTCCCAATGTCCACAGGGCGCTGGGTGGAATAATACTTGTAAAGGCCGGGAGCCTCGGTCTGCTTGATACCGACATTGTAAAGGCGCTGGTACTCCTGTACCCGCGCCGTAAAGTCCTGTTCCAGAGCAGCGCGGTCGCTGCCGTAATGCCCCCATTCATACTGCCGCTGGCCGTCCTTGTCATCATAGCAAGCCCATGTGACATAGGACGAGGGAGCGGTAGGATGATGCCCCAGCGCAAAGCCCCTGCCGTTTTCCAGCATGACGGCCTTGATGATCTCATAGCCTTGGTTTTTGTCCATATACCCTCCTCACCGTGATACATCCTTTTCCGCCCGTTTCGCAAAGGGCTGAAGCTGATAGGGGCTTTTACCGTCCTCCGGACGCAGGAAGTCCAGCCTTGCGGCGGCACGGATGGCGTTCTGGTTGAGCTGCCGCTGCCATGCCCCTTGGCTGGGCGCCCACTTGAAGCCCTCGCTTTTGAGCGCCTGCCGGGTGTCGGCGTCCGGCTTATCCTCAAAAATGAGCTGCAAGCGGTTCTCTGCCTCGTTGACCTTGGCCTCGCCGCTGGGGAATGTCCAGCCCACGAACTCGGCCTTATGGCTCAGATCTTCGATACGCTGGCGCACACGGCGGATATTGGCGTTATTGTTGGTGAGCAGATAGGACGGAAACGGAACGGGGTCTTTGCGCCAGTCTTGGGACATGGCCGCCTTGACCTTTTCCACCTGCTCCGCCGTCAGTTCTGGGCAGCCCTCCAGCGTCTTGTGCTTGCGGTAGTAGGCATTGACCGCCTTCATCATGGCCTGCTGGGACTCCATTCCCTCCAGCTTTTTTGTGAGCTTTTCCACGGCGAGGTCATCGTCGGCGCTGATACCGCCCCGACCTGTGGAGCGGATCTTATCCAGCAGCTTTTCAATTTCGGCGTACTCGCCGTAGTTGCGATCCCGGGCGGCGTTCTGCTTGGCCTTTTTCGCCACGGGAAAATTGCCGCCCCCGGTGATCAGAATAGACGGCACACGGGCGTCAATGGCGTTGCGCTCATTGAGGTTTTCCGCCAGCCTGCGGGCGTAGCGGTCAACAAGAGCGTCGATCTTATCATGGTACATGGGATCGACCTGCGCCTTTTGTTTCTCTGCCAGCACATAGGCTTCATCCACCATCGCCCGGTAGCCCGCCGTGGCTGAGCCAGGGGCATAGTCGGAATAGCTGTTCATGTCCTTTGCCCGCTTTGCCGTCGCCTCGCTGATCTCATAATATTTAGGCATAATTCCTCCTTTCAGCCGGGACTTCGGGACAAAATGTCCCAAAGTCCTGTTGCTTGGATGTGGAAAGTATTTCTGCGAAAACAGAGGCGGGCGGGAAAACATACCGCCCACCCCGAAAGCGCCCCGGAAAAGCCTTGTAAATACAGGCGTTTTCCGGGACTATTTTTCCACGCGCTACCTCCGTTTGCGGCGCATATACGCCCGCTTCTGCTCCCGCAGGGCAGCCCCGGCGCAGACCGGGGAGCAGTACCGCTGCCGCCCATCCGGGAGGAAAGCCCTGCCGCATACCGGGCAAGGCCGGGTTTCTGTGATACGCTCCACGGTCAGCGACCTTTCCAGCACAGGATCAAGGGACAGCACCGCCGCGCGGAAATAGCGGCAATATGCCCCTGTCCAGCACTTGCCCAGCATATAGCACTCGCAGTCCAGCGGCAGGCAGCCAGCGTCCTTGTCGTAGTTGGCGCACCACCGCTTCACAAGGGAGCGGATCGCCGCCTTTTCCTGCCGGGTCAGTTCACGGCTCATGTTTGCCCCCTGTCTTGGGCTTAAGCTGTTCCCGGTAGCAGAACACGCAGCCGATCCCATGCCAGTAGGGGCAGCCGTCGCAGCGGGAGCCTTTGGGCGGCAGGTTGGGCGGAGCACCCTTAAAGTAGCTTTTTTCTTTCATAAAGTCCTCATAGGGGCTGTTGGTAAATCTCATTCCTCTCCCTCACTTTCCGTTTCGTCCTCGTCCTCCCAAGGCGGGGTATCGTCATAATCGTCGCCATAGTCCTCCGCAGCGTCGGCGGCCTGCTGCTTTTTGGGGCGGTAGATCTTGAAATACCAGCCAGCCACGCCACCGATGACCGCCACGGCCAGCACCAGCAGGAGCGTCCCGCCGCTGCTCTTAGGCTGTTCCGGCTCGGGGTCAGGCTCCGGCTCCACCACGGGCGCAGGTTCGGGAGCCTTGCCCTGGCACTCGCCCATGTTCACGGCACAGACGATACAATCCGTGTTGATAGCACCCACGGCGCATTTATCGGCACAGGAACACTCCGGCAGCTCACCGCCTGCCGCCTGCATCGCCGCCAGAAGGTCGGCCTCGTCCACCATGTTCAAGAAATAGGTCTGGTACTGCTCGCCGTCCTCGTCGGTGGGCTTGTCATAGTCAATGACGATGTAAAAGGTGTTGCCGCCGCTGGTCTGCACCGTGATGAACTGCTTATTGGTGGCCTTGTCGTAGAGCAGGTCACGGGTCACAAGGTTGCCGTCCTCGGTGAAGCCCTCGCCGGGGTCAACGGTTTCGGCGGGCAGCGCCTCCACCGGGGCAAGGCCGTCCCATTCCTCACCGCCCCCAGCGTAGGCCGTGACCGCCATGCCGCACATCAAAACAGCGGCGCAGAGTGCCGCTGTCAGCTTCTTTATCCACTTGTTCATTCGCTGTCCTCCTTATCCGCAGACTTCGGGACATTCTGTCCCAAAGTGCCGCCGCTCTTGATGGTCTGAAGCAGCACGGGCAGGTCGGTGAGCGAAACGCTCATGCCGCGCACGATCTCCACGATCTCACTGTTTTCCGCCTCCAGTTTTTTCTGCTCCAGCTCCTTGAGCCGTGCCTGCTGCTCGTTGATCTTGGCCGTGACCTTTTCGATCTCAGCCTGAATTTTTGCGCTTTTGGAGATAGCCATAAAAAACCTCCTGTCAAAATAGTTTTCCGTAGGCGTAGAAATGGGACTGCCAGTAGCTCGTGTTGAGGTTGGCGTAGCTGATGGGATCGCCACAATGGAGCATCCAGCCATCGCCCACATAGATGCCCACATGGGAGATCCCCGGGGTATCGTAAGTCCCCGTGAAGAATACCAAGTCGCCGGGTTTGGGGCTGCTCGTCCGAGTGGAGATGTTGTATAGTCCCTGCGCCCCCAGCCGTCCGAAGCTCCAGCCGCATTGATTGTAGACATAGCTGACGAAGCCGGAGCAGTCGAAAGAGGTACTCGGAGAACTGCCGCCCCACACATAGGGGTATCCCACATACTTCTCCGCTTCTTTCAGAATTGCGGCAAAGGTTTCATCGGCAAGGTGGTCCTCCGGGATCTCATGTGCCGGGGGCTTGTTGGTGTACTTGCCCACATAGGGCGAGGACGGGAACAGGTCGGGGCGGTTGCCCAGCGTCGCCATGTATAAGGCATACCAGGACAGGGTTTCCTCGTCCATGAGGTAAACGGGCAGATGGGAGAGATTGAAGTTTTCCAGCGTCACGGTGCAGATGTAATAGTTGTACGGAACTTCTACATCATGGTCGTTGCCCTCGCTGTCCGTCCGGGTGACGGTGCGGTAGCGCACCTCCACCACCACATCCTCGGTCAAAATGTACTGGCGGTCAAAGAGCATTTGGAGTGTTCCCCGCACCTCGTCCAGCGTCCATTCGCCCTCATGGAGCGCACAGACGATGGACAGCAGCACATAGGGATCGTGTTCAATGGTGTCGAGGTCAAAATGATATTCGTCGTAATCGTGGGTGCGGGTGTAGGTGTCGAGGTAGCGTTGCAGCTCGTCCTCCAGAGCGCAGTAGGCGGTCTCCGCTCCCAGCAGGTCAGCGTCCTCGGCGGCATAGGTGGATGCGCCGATGGCTCCGGCCACGCCGTTGCCCACCGTCACCAGCGAGGACATACACGATTGCAGCACCACCAGCAGAAGAAACGCCGCCAGCAGCAGGAGCAGCCCGCCGGGGTGTTCCTTGATGTAGGCGGACACCTTTTCCGTCAGCTTGCCCGTGACGGACGCCGTACCCTCGGCGGCCTTGGCGGTCTGCCTGGCAGCCTCCCGCGCCTGCTTTGCGTACTGGCGCTTGATCTTCTGCTTTTGCAGATACCGGGACACCGCGCCGCTCTCCTGCATTTCCGGGTGTTCCTCCACGGTCTTGCGGTAGTAATAATCCGCCGAGGCCTTGATATGCTTGCTTTCGGCACGCTCCACCGCCTTTTCCGGGTGTTCCCGGATGGCCTTGCGGAGCTTGCGCCTGCCGAAGCGGTACACGGACTCCGCCGCCAGCTCGGAACGGTGTGCGCCCTCCGTGCCGACATTTTCATGCTCGACCTCACAGAGCTTGCCATGAACAAAACCGTGGACGCCGTGTCCGGCGGTATGGGCAAGACGCTTGACCGCACCGGGCTTTTTCGGCGGCTTCTGCTTTGCCAGCTTCTCCCGGGCGGCGTCCAGCTTTTCGCCCCGGCGCTCCATCCGCAGCTTGGACGCCGCCGTTTGCTCCTGCCGGCTTTTTCTGCGGAACTTGGACTTCGGGACATTTTGTCCCGAAGTGGGGTTACTCGTCTGTTCGCTCATGGGCAAGATCCTCCGGGCGGGTCGTCAGCAGGTCATAGATCTCTCCACGGGGGAAACGGTCTACAAACGGGATGGTGACATTTCCATAGAACAGCAAGCCCTCGCCGGAATTGGAGTGCGTGATATAGGAGAGCTGATGCTCGGAAATGCCGAGCTGCTTTGCCAAGATCGCACGGTCGCTCTGCGCCTGTGACAGCAGCACCATGAAATCCGTGTTGTCCAAAATGTTCTCGATCTCCCGGCTGGCCAGCAGGTCTTTCACATTCTGCGTCAGCGCCGAGGGGACGCAGCCCTTTTTGCGGAGCATTTTCCAGACCGCCACAAAGTAGCTGGCCGTCAGCGGATCACGGAGTAGGATATGGAACTCGTCAAAGTAGCACCAAGTCGCCACGCCCTCGGCATGGTTGGCGTTTACCGCTGCCGTGACAAACTCGTTAGTGGTGTGCATGGCGATTTTGCGGAGGTTTTCACCCAAGCCCTTTAGGACAATGCAGACCACACGGGAATTGAGGTCAACATTCGTGGGATGGTTGAACAGGTTGAGAGAGCCTGTGCAGTAAAGCTCCAGCGCCGTCGCCACCCGCCGCGCCTCCGGCTCCGGCTGGCGCAGCAGCTCCTCATACAGATCTTGCAGCAGCGGCGTTTTGGCCGTTTCCAGCCCCAGCGCCATCTCCCGGTACACCAGCCGCACGCAGCGGTCAATGACGGTTTTCTCGATGGGCTGCAAGCCCTCCTTGCCGCCCACGATCAGCTCACATAGGGACAGCAGAAAATCCGCCTTCATGGAAAGCGGACTGTCCTCGTCATTGATATTCATTTGCAAGTCCATAGGCGAAATGTGGTGCGGGCTGTCCGGGGCGATCTCAATGACCTGCCCGCCCAAGCGCCGCACCAGCGGGGCATATTCGCCCATCGGGTCAACCACGATGATGCGGTCATTGGTGGCGAGGAACACATTGATCAGCTCCCGCTTGGCGGCGAAGCTCTTGCCGCTGCCCGTAGAGCCGAGATACATTCCGTTGGCGGACTTCAGCTTTTTGCGGTCAGCCATGATGACATTGTTGGAAAGAGCGTTCATGCCGTAGTAAAGCGCCTGCCCGTCCATGCGAAGCTCCCGGGTCATAAAGGGAATGAAGATGGCCGTGGAGCTGGTAGTCATGCCCCGCTGAATTTCAATGCCGTTGTAGCCGAGAGCCAGCGAGGACACAAAGCCCTGCTCCTGCTGCCAGTCCAGACGGCGCAGAGCGCAGTTATATTTCTGCGCGATGCCGCTCACCGTGAACACATCGTTTTCAAGGCGCTGCCGGGTGGGAGCGAGGTTTACCACCGTAAAGGTCAGCAGGAACATTCGCTCGTTGCGGCTTTGCAGGTCGGAGAGCAGCTCGGCGGCGTCCTTGGAAAAGGTAATGAGGTCAGGCGGCAAAATCTCCATGTCGTACCCGGCACGGACAGCCTTTTTCTGTTCCTCTGCTTTCATGCGGCCTATGTCGGAGATCTTTCCCTTGATCGTCTTAATGGCCTTGAGTTGGTCTACCGTCTGAATGTGCATGGTGACGGTCAACTCGGCGTCCAGCTCCAGAATTTCTGCCAGCAGCTTATCTGAAAGCTCCGACGCCATGATCTGCAAATAGGACGCCGCGCCCCACATCTGGCCGACACGGAACGTCCGGCTCTGCCGGAAGTCGAAGCTGTCCGGGGCGATGTAGTCCTTTGTCCCCATGCCCGTCTTGGGAATGTCTTTCCACGCAAAGCGGAACGGCTCACGCCCGCCGGGGTGCATCTGCCCATGCAGCACCGCCAGCCGATCCCGGCCGTCCAGCGGGCGGGACTGGACGCCCAGCCGTTTCAGATTGCCCATGACATCGGCCTCCACGCGCCCCAGCCGGGGACGCGCCTCCGTCGCGCCCTCGGCGGGCAGGCCAAAGGTGATGTACTTGTACCGCTCAATGCCGTTGTTGCTCTTGGCGATCTGGCCTTTGAGCATTTCCACATACTCACCCCGGATGCTGTTGAAGGCATCCTCCTGCGCCGGGATATTCACCTTGTAGCGGTTGGCATTGCGGCTGCGGCGGTTGACAAAGGAAAGCTGGAATGGCAGAGAGCTGTCAAAATAATTCAGGCACGCGCTCCACCCGCTGATAATGGCAGTCTGATCCTCCGTGGACGCCACGGCATAATTGATGTCCTCATATTCCAGCGTCTTTGTGTAAAGCCCGCCGGGGAGCTGGCAGATCCCGTCCGGGTGCATGGCGATATAGGGAATGGTTTGCTGGGCGGACAGCGCCCGGTGCTTATTTGCGTTTTTCTGCTTTTTTGCTTTGCTCAATAGGCTCCTCCTTTCGCGCAAATGGGGCATAGATATTTTCCGTTCGGTACGGGCGGATGCCGGGGCGGGTAAACTTGACCCGGATGATGTTGCGGATCACCTTTTCAAAGGGCAAACCATCCTTTTCGTACATCGCCAGCAGGAACGCCGGGAGCATGATCGCCAGCATAACGAACAGCGCCCCGGTGTTGCCGATGGCCCCACGGGTCAGCAGATAGGTGGGAATCCCGATAGCCGCCCCGATCCCGAAGCAGATCAGCTGTCGCTTGGTGAGGTTAAAGGCAATCTTGGTTTTGATTTTGGACAGGTCATTGGGGACATTCACATAGGGCATAGGTCAGCCTCCTTTCATGCCCGCCTTGGGACAATTTGTCCCAAAGTCCGGGATCGTCGGCTCTACCTCGTTGCCCCACACATCCCAGCCGGGAGAGGTCTGCCGTGCGAACAGCTCCACACGGGGCAAATCGCCCATGAGGGCAACGATCTTATCACGGGTTTCGTCCGGCTTTTTGCTGTGGGCTTCAATGGGCGAAATGATAAACTGGTGAATGTCGGCGGCCTGCCGCTTGGGGTGTCCCTTGGTCGCCAGCAGGCAGATCTCGGCGTTCGCCCGCGTCCAGAAGCCCAGCCCATAAAACCAGCTGTCCGCCTTGCGGTTTTTCTTCAGCCAGACGAACGCCACGGATTTATAGGTGAAGCCCCACGCACGGATGAGCCGTAGAGCCTCCGGGAGCTGGGGAAAGGTCGCCCACATAAAAAGGGCGCTGTCCTTGGCCGCAAGCTCGGCCACAGGCAGCGCACACAATTCATCAATGCTCATGGTGGGGTAGTGATTTTCCGCCGCGCCCTGCACTTTCTTTGCAGAGTAGCGCCACGGCGGATCAGCATAGATAATGGAATATTTTTCGATAGCTATTCTCCTTTCCCGCCTCGCGCAACCGCCAGCCGCACCGCCTCGATACGCTGGGCAGCTGCGGCGTAGATGGAGGGGGCGTTTTCAAAGCAGATGAAGCGGCGGCCTGTGTTCATAGCGGCAACGGCAGTCGTGCCGCTGCCCGCGCAGATGTCCGCCACCACCGCTCCTTCGTCGGTGTAGGTCTTGATGAAATACTCGCACAGCTCCACGGGCTTTTGCGTGGGATGGATGCCGCCCGTCACCGTCGGCACGAACAGCACATTCCCCGGATAACGCCGTCCGTCGCTGGACTCTGAGCCTGTCCGTTCAAACTTGCCGTAGTTGGTACTGCACCCGCTGCGAGGATTGATTTTGCGGTACGGCTCTCCATAGGTGAATTGCGGATGGTACACCGGGGACTTCTGATAGAACACCAGAATGTTCTCGGACTTTTTCAGTGGCGCACGGTTGGCATTGAGAAAGCCTGTTGCCCGGGATTTGTACCACACCCACTCATAGCGGAGCATGGCGAGGTTCGACGCACCCAGCACCTTATCAAAGGGGCATTGAGCAAAAAACAGGATGGCTCCGTTGGGCTTCACCGCCCAGCGCACCGCCTCCCACAGCTCCGGGAGCGGCAGCGGCACATCCCAAAAGTTCCGGGTCGTGCCGTAGGGCGGATCGGTCAAGAGCATATCCACGCTATGTTTTGGCAGAGAGCGCAAGCCCTCAATTCCGTCCATCAGGTACAGCGCATCCAGCTTTGGGACATTTTGTCCCAAGGTAATCTCTGTCATTGCACACCTCCTTAATGTGCGCTGAACACGCTGCGGGCGATGGAGCCAGTCTTGAACAGGCAGAAGCAGAGCAGCACAGAGTAGCCCATGCAGCCCCATATCGCGCCGATGGGGTCGCCGCCCGTGGCAATGCCTTGTATCAGCACCGCGTAGATAGCGACGCAGACAAGGATCAGCAGTCCTTGGAAGCCAACAGCGAACAGGGACTTCAAATAGTTCTGCCCGGTGTTGCCCAGCTCCCGGTTGGAGAGCGTGGCAACGGGGATGGGTGCTAAGCTGGTCAACAGGTATATTTCGATCATGCGCCCGTAGACGATCACGAAGATCACAATATTGATCGCCCACATGGTCACATGGATCAGCAGGGATTGCAGCCACAGCCCCAGCAGAGAGCCAAGCCCCATCGTTTCCAGCGTGGCCTCCAAGTTGGCAAGCATAGCCTCCGAAATATCCGTTGAGCCTTGCACGATCCCAGCTGCCCAGGCAATCACGCTTTGGGACACATCGAACACGGCCATGACGATATTGAAAGTGTTGGACAAAATCAAAATGGCGCAGGCCGTTTTGAAGATCCACTTGAAGAAGATCCAGTAGTCCAGATCATGCAGGTTGTTCTTCTCGATAATGAGCTGGATCAGCTCATAGGTGGCAACAAAGGTGAGGATCAGACCGGCGATCGGCAGTATCACCGTTTCAGAAAGCTGCCGGATCAGGGAGAACACCCCGGCGTTCCATGCCGCCGGGGTGGTTCCCACTTGCACCGCAATCTCTCCGACACGGGTATTGACCGTATCAAAAAGCCCCGTGAGGTTGCCCATGATGCCCTCGATCAGCAGCTCTTTTAGCCAGTCTGTCAGCCAGTCGGTGAGAAATCCCATGATTTACGCCCTTAAAACAGGGTGGACAGCAGAGGGATCAGGGTCGTACCCAGCACGATGATGCCGCCGCCCGCCATGAGCTG